>ERZ791887.2184-NODE-2184-length-11030-cov-2.826059_pt1 | contig 11030 bp, 9 predicted proteins | sample MGYA00510157_ERZ791887 | MGnify/ENA primary metagenome ERZ791887 (study PRJEB30046, sample SAMN00792112) | human gut metagenome | study: EMG produced TPA metagenomics assembly of the A metagenome-wide association study of gut microbiota in type 2... | reverse complement strand
GCTGGGCGCCGCCAAGACGCTGTGCCATATGCGCGATCAGTTCGCCGGCACCGTTAAGCTGATCTTCGAGCCCAGCGAGGATCTGATGCCCGGCGGCGCACGGGCGCTGGTGGCCGCCGGCGTCATGGAGAACCCCCATGTGGACGCCATCTTCGGTCAGCACGTCTGCCCCTCTGAGAATGACTCCGTGGGCCGTATGCAGCTCTATAAGGGTTACTTCACCAGCGCGGTGGATCTGTTCCACATCAGCGTTCACGGCAAGAGCGGCCACGGCGCCGCGCCCCACACCGCCCGTGACGCCATCGCCTGCGCCGGCTACCTGATCACCGTCCTCCAGACCGTGGTCTCCCGCCGCATCGACCCCATGGACACCGCGGTCCTCACCGTGGGCACCATGTCCGGCGGCGACGCCGTCAACATCACCGCCGGCGAAGCGCGGATGGTGGCCGTCCTCCGCAGCTTCAGCGACGCCGGCCGCGACACCGCCATTCAGGAGGTCCGGCGCATCTGCAAGGGCATCGGCATCGCCTTCGACTGCGACATCGAGGTCAATTTGGAGGAGGGCTACGCGCTCCAGTACAACGACCCCGCCATGATCGACCTGGTCAACAAGGCTGTCACCGCTGTCGGCGGCAAGGCGGAGTTCATCGACAAGCCCTTCTCCGGCAGCGAGGACTTCAGCTTCTTCGGCAAGCTCACCGGCACCCCCTCCGCCTTTATGATGGTCGATGCCGGCCGCGGCGAGAACGCTGTCTCGCTCCACAACGGCAAGATCGTGTTCAACGAGGAGGTCATGAAGCACGGCGTCACCGGCCTGGCCGCCATCGCCATGGAGTACCTGAACCGGTAATTCTCCTATTTGTTTCCTCACAAATTGGTATAACAGAAGCGGGAGACCTGCACAGCAGGCCTCCCGCTTCCCATTATTCCTCCACCGGCAGCGCCAGCCGCGAGCAGTACCGCCGCGTCTCGATCTCCCGCCCCGTGTACGGCGCCACGATGCCCAGCACCCGCGGTGCGCCGGCGGGCTTCAGCCCCCGCGCCTTTACCTCCCGCCCCAGCGTCAGCCACGCCTCGCCCACGCCGCTGTAATCGCCGTAGTACAGCACCGACAGCACCCGGCACGCCTCCAGCGTCACCGCGTCCGCCGCCGCCCGGTTCTTCCGCACCGGCACGCACACCCCGTAGCGGATCGGCTCCTGCCCGATGTATCCCTCCAGATAGTCCGTGCGCTCCGATATGGTGAACAGCGGCTCGTCCGACAGCACGCACCCCTTCCGCACGCACGCCCCATAGAAGTCGTACATATCCCGGTATCGCTCCGCCGTGGTCAGCCCCTCGCACCACCGTATCCGGCACGTCACCGCCGGCAGCTCCATCATCTGCACCGACAGGCTCTCGCCCTCCGCCGCCCGCAGCCGCATCTCCTCCACGCTCCGCTGCAGGTCCCGCAGCCGCGTTTCCAGCGCCTCCAGCAGCACCTCGGCCTCGCCGCCCTGCGCGAAATAGTCCGCGATCTCCTTCGACCCCAGCCCCATGGCCTTGAATTTCTCGATCTGCATGATCCGCGCCACGTTGTGGTTGTCGTAGTACCGCCGCCCGCTGTCCGGCGCGGTGAACACCGGCGTCAGCAGCCCGCGCTCCTCCATCCGCATCAGCGTGCTCCGCGACAGTCCGCAGGCCCGGGCCGCCTCCGTGATCTGAAAAAACTGTTTTGTGTCCTCCGCCATAAAAAAATCCCTCCTGACCCCTTGCTTCGTTCACAGGTGAACGGGTTATACTTCCATTATAAGGAAAAACCCACTAAAGTCAACACCGGAGGCGCACATGTGCGCCTCTGTCTTCGCCTGGGCGAAGACAGATACCCGTGCCCCACTGGAAAGCCCCCTGATATTTGAGAGGAGCGTACATCATGAACCACAAAAAACTACTCCTGACCCTGACCCTGTGCCTGTGTGCCCTGCTCTGCATGGTGGTCACCGCCTCCGCGTCGGAAGTGCAGAACACGGGCAGCCACAGCCACGAGCTCTGCAAGAAGACTGTCTGTACCAATCCTGAGCATATAAAAAGCGGGACTCACGGCAGCGTGACCTTTGCTACAGAACTCCGTCAAGATGGTAATACACTGTATATAGGCGAAGATAAGTGGGAATACGACAGCGTTTTGGAAGCCTACATACTTCCCGCCGGTACGTACTATTTGGGTACTAATCTCACGCTGAATCACAGGATTCAGATTCAGAATAGCGGAGGGGAAGTTACCCTTTGCCTCAATGGAAATACAGTTATGTGTACAAGTAATGGTGCCGTAATACAGACACCTACCGGAGCCTATTCCGCCAATTTCACGCTCTGCGATTGTCAACCAAACGGCAGTGTGGGGAAAATTACCCATAAGACTGGAGCAACTGGCAGTGGCGTGGATTTGCAAAGAGCTGCAAACACTCCGGCTCACACATTCATTATGTACAATGGCTGTATCACCGGGAATACTTCGACTTCTGGCGGTGGAGGGGTGTCTGTGGCTGATAGTACGACCTTCACTATGTACGGAGGCAGTATTGTCGACAATAAAGCGAATCCTGGTCGGTATGCTAGCAACGGTGGCGGAGTGTACGTGGCAGGTGGTGATACAGAAAATAAATATTTCACCATGTACGGCGGCAGCATTACCGGGAATCATACCGCAGGCGATGGCGGAGGAATATACTCGACCAGCAATAACATTAGCATCTACGGCGGCAGTGTTACCGGAAATAGCACAGAGAGAAATGGTGGAGCTGTTTATGTTGCTGGTACCATGATTGTCGGCGGCGATATTAACATTTCCGGCAACTGGAAGGGCGATGCGCAAAGCAGTGCAAGCAATGACAATGCGAACAATGTGTACCTGTCTGCGAACAGTACCATCACCATAGAAAAAGCCCTGACCGGCAGCTCCATCGGCGTGACCACAGCAACGGAGCCCGGTACAGGCAGCAATGTTACCTTTGCCAACAGCAGTACGAATACCATAACGACGGGTATCTTTACTCCCGATACAGCCGGTGTCCTCGTCGGCGTGGCTGCCGATGGCAAAAGCGCCTACCTCTACAAATGTGATCACAGCAAGAATACGAATAAGACATGGGAAGCGGGCAGTAGCAATCACTGGCAAGTGTGCAGTATCTGTGGCTGCAAAGCAAACGAAGCGTCGCACAATATGGTCGAGAAGGACGCAAAGGCTCCCACGTGTACATCTGCTGGATGGGACGCTTATAATGCTTGCGAAGTGTGTGGATATAAGTCTGGATATAAGGAGATCGCAGCCCTCGATCATGACATGAAAAACCATGATGCCCAATCTCCCACCTGTACAGAGACCGGTCACACGGCTTACAGGAAATGCGATCGTTCCGGTTGCAACTATAAAGAAGGCTATGAGCTAATTCCAAAACTTAACCATGCCTTTGCCGCTGCCTGGGAGCACAACGATGACAAGCATTGGCACAAGTGCACCCGCGATGGCTGCACGGGCATAGATGCGGAGGCGGCCCACGAATGGCAGCCCGCCACCTACACCGCCCCCAAGACCTGCACCGTCTGCGGTGCCACAACGGGCACCAAGCTGAGCGCCTACTACTATTATCCCCCCGCCAAGACGGAGGATACGCCCGGCTCCCCCAAAGCGGGTGACCCCGGTGTTCTCCTCTACGCCGGTCTGGCCCTCGCGTCCCTCACCGGTCTGGCCTGCACCGCCAAAAAGCGGCATTAAAAAGGTGTTCCCCCGGTGTTTCTGACCCCGGCACCGGGCGAATATACAGCAAAGGCACCCCTCGTGGGTGCCTTTGCCATTTCTCCGCGCCCGCAGGCGCATAAAAAGCCCCCGCAAAAAAAACAAAAGAAAAAATTACACATTTCCCCCTGAATTTGCACCTCATGTTCTGCGCCCTTTTGACACAAAGTAACCCTGTCACCGGCGACAAAACAAACCCCCGTTTTCGCCCGTTCAACGGAAAAAATGGGAAACATCACAATAAAATAAGGGGTGAGACGCTTGTATGAACCACGGCATATCCCCGCCTCCCATCGTCTCTCCGCCTGGCTGCTCTCGGCGCTGTTTGCCCTCTCCCTCTGCGTGCAGCAGGCTTGGGCCGCCCCAGCGGAGCGCACCGTGATCCCCCTGGGTCAGGCGGTGGGCATCAAACTCTTTGCGGACGGCGTCCTGGTGGTGGCTCTGGCCGATGGCCCCACGCCCGCCCGCGCCTGCGGCCTTCGTCAGGGCGATATCATCACCGCCATGGACGGCGCCGCTGTCGGCTCCACCGAGCAGGTCCAGGACCTTCTGGCCGATACGGCCGGCGCGCCCATTGTCCTCTCCGTCCGCCGCGGCGCAGACGCTCTGGCCCTCACCGCCTGTGCCCGCGAAAATAACGGTGTCTGGCAGCTGGGTGCCTGGATACGCGACAGCATGGCCGGCATCGGCACCCTGACCTACTACGACCCCGCCACCGGTCAGTACGGTGCCCTCGGCCACGGCATCACCGATGTGGATACCGCCCAGCTCATGCCTCTGGCCTCCGGCGCCATCATGGAGACCACCGTCAAAGCGGTGAAAAAGGGTGCCAAGGGCGATCCCGGCGAGCTCAAGGGTGACTTCTCCGTCCAGCGCGATGTGGGCACCGTCACCGTCAACAGCAGCGGCGGCATTTTCGGCACCGTGGCCGACCCGGACTTCCTCTCCGGCGGCACGCCTGTCCCCGTGGCCGCTGCCGGTCAGATCACCACCGGCCCCGCCACCATCCTCGCCACCGTCTCCGGCAGCGATGTGCGGGAGTACCGTGTGGAGCTCGTCCGCCTCTACGGCGCGGACGAGCCCACCCGTAACCTGCTCCTCCGCATCACCGACCCCGCCCTGCTCTCCGCCACCGGCGGCATCGTTCAGGGCATGTGAGTGATATATAATAGGGACAACACAGGAAAGCCTTGATTTTACAAGGGTTTCTGGCGTTGTCCCTATTTTCACTGACATGAAATAGGCCGTATTTGCGCAATACGAAATCCACCGCAGCTGCCCAAGGGAGGTGATCATCTCAAGCAGATCGATTCAGGTCTCATTCTTGAAGGGAGCTTCTATTTATGAAGAATTCAACCATTATAGCCATTACAAATTCCAAGGGCGGCGTTGGCAAAACCACGACGGCCTTGAACCTTGGTGCCGCGCTGACCGCTGAAGGGCAGAAAGTCTTGCTCATTGACAACGACCCGCAGGGAAATCTGACTGCGGCACTGGGATATACCGCCGGCGAGATGAAGCACACACTGGCTTCTCTGCTGCTGGCCGCCATCGACTATCCGGAGGACATTGCGCAGCATCTGCAAAAGGCCATCCTACATAGCGATACCGGCATGGACATTATTCCCGCCAATCGCAGACTGGCAGATGCCGCGGCCCGGCTGCAAATCATGCAGCTATCTCAGTATCAGCCCTACGGCGATAGCAGCCGCAGCTGCGAAGCAATGCTCAAGCATATCACAGACGCCTTGCGCGACACCTATCGCTATATCATCATCGACTGCGGACTGAAACACGAACTGCTGACGGTCAATGCACTGACCGCCGCAGATTACTGCATCATCCCCGTGCAGGCTCACTACCTTGCCAGTGAAGGCATCCCCGACGTACTGGAGTTGGTGCGCACGGTGCAGGCCCACTTCAATCCCTCGCTGAAAATCGCCGGTATCCTGCTGACCATGTATCAATCCCGCCCACAGCTCTGCCAGAGCGTTCGGGCAACAGTCAGCGAGGTCTACGGCGAGGCGTTCCATGTGTTTGAACGTCCCATTGAGCACACCATCAAAGTGGCGGAATGCCCTGCCGCCGGTATGAGTATTCTGGACTACGCGCCGAAGAACCCCGCCGCGGAGTCCTACCGCAGTCTGGCGCGGGAGGTGTTGTCGCTTGGCTAAAAGCAGCAACATGAAAGACCTGCTGAAGCAGCGCATGAGCGCTGCCCAGCAGGTCTCTGAAATGGAGATCGGCAACCGAGCTTATGAAAGTCTTATCGATCCGCTTCCCGTGGCAGCTTCTACGATCCGCGAGCTTCCGGTAGACAAGCTGCGTCCCTTTTTTACCACCGATATCGGATTTCACCCGTATCCCCCGGAAAAACTGCGGGCGTTTTCCCAGCAGCTTCTTGAGCAAGGCTTGCTGGAGCGCATTATCGTCAGGAGTATTCCCGACAGTGATGAATATGAGATTCTGGCCGGACACAATCGCACCGCCGCATGGCGCATGGCCGGGCATGACACAATTCCTGCTGAAGTCGTCGCGGCCAATGATGCCCGCGCCATCATCATCGCCACAGCTACCAATCTGCTGCGGCGGCAAGAACTGACCATTATCGAGCGCGGCAAAGCATACAAGGCTATGCTGGAGGCTAAAAACCGAAACGGTCAACGCAATGCGGCACCGGAAACCTTTGGCGAAAATCGCCAAAGGTACAACGCCCGTGAAATCGTAGCAGATTTCTTCGGCGTTACAGAATATGAGATCCGCAAGGCTGTCAAGCTGGCGGGTCTGATCCCGCCACTGGCGGATGTTCTGGAAAACAATCCCCGGAACTTGCCGCTGAGCTGCGCGGATATGATTGCCGACTACGATGCAGCCTCACAGGAGGCGTTCGTGGAGATGTGCCGCGTTGAAGGGTATCGGCTGAACAAGGCCGCCATGAACCACATCACACAGAAATGCCAGCCGTCCGCAGCGGATAAGCAGTCCATCTACGCCGCTTGGCGTGAAGCCCGCGCCGCCGCAGATAAGAAGCGTTCCGCACCATCCAAGAAGATAACTTTTGACCGCAGAAAGTTTGCACCGTATTTAGAGCAGATCGGCAGTGAGGCGGAATTGGAGGAGATATTTTTGGAGTTTCTGCGGATACACGTAGCACAATCAAAACAGTGAACTTGTACCCCTCCATTTTGTAATACAGCGAAAGTATAGCAGGCGATAGGTAATAGCATATATAATATGTAAAGCATTATATTCGGCAAAATATCGATCCTGCCGTGGCGTAGTGCTCAAGGCGAAAATCTAGCTTTCATAGCGCGTAGCACTTCTGCGATGAAAGCAAGGTTTGCCAAACTGCTGTAGTTTTCCACGGCCATGTCCGGTTTCTGTTTTTCAGAAATTGAGAAAAGAGCAACTCTATATTAGTTTGGGCATGATGTGTTCCACATTGGCACACCCACAAGGAGTGCCAATAATCATCACTATTGATGGAGTACTTTTCGAAATCTTCGGCAGAATGAAATGGGACTAACTAAACAGCATGAAATGGAACTAACTAAACACATGAAATGGAACTAACTAAACAGCATCACTTGATTTTTCCGGAAAGATCTCGTATACTAATAAAAAGTGAATATTCAACACAGAAAGGATGATTCGACTTTGAAACACGAATTAGAGTTATACCATCTTGGCCCGATCGATTCCTGTTCCCTTAAAGTTGATAAATTTACGATATTGACAGGTCCGCAGGCAAACGGCAAGAGTACCGTTGCAAAGGCTGTTTATTTTTTCAGGACAGTCAAGCAGGATATTTTGAGCATTATAATGCAGGGAGGTCCGCAAGCCGTATCAGGTAAGGACTCCGCCACTTGGCAATATGTCATGACTCAGCGCATGAAAGACAAATTTCTCCAGTTGTTTGGAACTTCGTGGATTATGCCGGATGACATGGAGATGCGTTACACCTATAAGAAAAATGTGTTTATTCGGGTATTCTTGAAGGAAAATCAGGATGATCCATCTAAAAACTATATCCAAATAGAATTCAGTGACGATATCCTAATCTTATTTGAAGGACTCCAGCAGCACTCTTTTACTAGCATTACAAACGGTCAAGTTGCACACGAAGAGAGCGAGTTGAGCAGATTCTTTGATGACCCTTTTGAAACTGTTTTTGTCCCTGCAGGTCGCAATCTCATTACACTCCTCAGTGCACAGCTCAACTATATCTTTACCTCTCTAGAAAGTTCTCAACTGCGTAATATTGATTATATAACCAAGAAATACACCGAACTGATCCTGAAGGTGAAGCCTATGTTTAGCCGTGGCATCGATGGGATTATTAACGATGCCATGAGCGACCCACCCCGCGAAAAAAAGTATTGCAAGAACCGTCCGTCCATTACATTGTTGTTAGAAGCCGCATCTGAAGTCCTCGGCGGCAATTATTATTACACAGACAATGAAGAACGGTTGTATCTGCCGAATGGGAAATATGTTAAAATCAACCTTGCTTCTTCTGGGCAGCAAGAAGTTATTTGGGTATTCAATCTTCTTTTTTACTATCTAATTGAAGATAAAAAAGTGTTTTTAATTGTGGAAGAACCGGAATCTCATTTATATCCTTCTTCTCAAGAAATCATGGCACAAGTACTTTCTCTCATGCTGGATTCTGGAAATTCCGTCTTAGTGACCACCCATAGCCCGTATATTCTTGGAACATTTAATTATCTCCTACTGGCAAATCAGGTTTCCCTTGATAGACAAGATGGGATCAAAAGAAAACTGCGGAAACGGCTTTGGCTCTCTCCCGGCAGTACAAACGCCTACTATATTCATAAGGGAATTATCGATTCTGCAATGTCCGATGAAAGTGAAGAACTGCGACTAATCCGAAATGAACTGATTGATGGGGCATCCGATTCTATCAACGAAATGACAGATTTTCTTCTCGACTTCTTTGATAGCGAGGAGGAATCAGAATGAACGTTAACATCAACTCTCATAAACCATACTGTGAGGGAAAGCATTCTGTCTTTATTTCTAAAGAAAACAACTGCACACACAGAGGTAAAAACGCATCGCGATGTGCGGTTCGTCAGTTCAAAATTGATGGAGATGTGTTTAAGGATGGCGATGCCCAGCGATGTGATTTTCTGCTCTTAAATGATGATAAACAGACTTCGTATTACATTGAATTAAAAGGTTCTGATCTCCCTAAAGCGATTAATCAAATCGAACATACAATTGCTATTATCAGCCCTTCTCTCCCCAACTATAAAGTATTTCGGCGGATTGTTTATCGAACGGGGACACATAGAATTCGCGAAAGTATAGTGATTCAGTGGAGGAAAAAGAATAGAACCGCTCTGATAAGAGAACGTTTGCTTGAGGAAGATATTTGACAAAAGCATTTTAGCCATTTAAAAACAAAGTGTCCCTCGGACAATTTCGTCCGAGGGACACTTTGTTCTATTATTTAAAACCTCGCTCCTGAGGAAAGCAAGGGGATAGCAGAGAAACGAAGATATTAAGACACTTCGCAGGAACTCAACCCTACAAAGCCACAGACAGGTCGCACATGAGGAGGATCAACATGCACGCACAACGAATGCCGCCGCATATTACCACGCCCTTTGATGATTCCGCCGCCATGCGGCTGCGGCGGATGGGGCTGCTCACACCGGATGGTACGCCGGATGAACGCATTATCCAACCGCTGGCCTATGTCAGCGCCGGTCTCTATTACGACCAGCTCTGCGACTCCGTAGAGAGTCATGAGAGCGCGTCCGGCGTCTGCCAGCACATCATCAACGAGGAAGGAGAAAACCGGCCCCGCCAAGCACTGCTGGCACTATCCATGTCCTATGACGCCATGCGTCGCGGTCTGCCTGACCCCATCTGGTGGCTGTCAGGCAGCAAGGACATCCTCCCCATTTTCATGCGTGCCTTTGCCGCGCATTTATCAGATATCCTGCAAGAAAACGAACCATCTGCCACTATGGAGGAAACTGAATGAACATGAAAACCGCATACAAGGTCTATCTCTTTTGCTGTGTCCTGTTTTTGACAGGGCTTTTTTTATTGGTTCCCGTCTACGCCGTGGAGGATATGTGGACAGCGGCCAGCCGGATCATCAAGGACATCTATACCCACATCGCCTCGGTCAGCACAGTGCTGGCAGGTCTTATGACCGCTATCGCCGTGATCGGTGCGAAGATGTCCAATACCCAGCAGAAGTCGGATCAGGCATGGGACTGGCTGAAGCGTATCTGGCTGGCGTGGGCCATCATCAACGGCATCGGCGCATTTATCGCCTATGTTGTCCCGCTGTTTCAGGGACTTGCCACGCTGGAACCGTGAAATATCACATTCCTCGGATGGGAGGGGTGACCGACTATGCTTGAGCTGCTCTTTCGGGGCTTTTTTGAATGGATATACGGGCTGATATTAGAGTGTTGGGAATACTTTTCCTCGGTGCTCTTTGACCTGATGAGCCTCGACTTTGCCTATCTGGAAACATACATGCCCATCATCACGACCATCCGGCAGATCATGCTGGGTGTGGGCTGGGCACTGCTGCTGGGCAATCTGGTGTTTCAGGCAACCCGCAGCATGATGGCCGGTGTTGGCTTTGAGGCCGATGACCCCAAGCTGCTGTTCACCCGCACCTTTGTCTTTTCTTTCCTGCTGGTGGCCAGTCCGCAAATCTGCGACATCTGCCTGAATATGACCTCGGTTATCATCGACATGGTGCAGATGCCGGACGCCGCGGCCATCAAGCTGCCGGATGAAGGATTTTTCGTTGATCTGACCGCTTCGTGGCTGCTGGTCATCGTTTTCGGTCTCATCGTCATGTTTCAAACCTGTAAACTGTTTTTTGAGATGGCGGAGAGGTATTTCATTCTGGCGGTGCTGACCATTACGGCGCCGCTGGCCTTCGGCGTAGGCGGCAGCCGCAGCACCTCGGATATTTTCTCCGGCTGGTGCCGGATGTATGGCTCCATGTGCCTGCTGATGGTGATGAATGTGGTGTTCGTCAAAATGCTGCTGTCGATCCTGTCCTTCCGCCCCAGTGGGATAGCGGTACTACCATGGATCGTGATGGTACTTACCGTAGTCAAGGTAGCCAAGAAGAGCGATGCCATCATAACGCGGATCGGGCTGAACCCCGCCATCACCGGCGACTCTCTGGGGCGTACCTTCCCCGGTGTGCTGACCTATACGGTGGCGCGAACGATGGCCTCCCGTGTTGTGC
>ERZ791887.2176-NODE-2176-length-11052-cov-3.223061_pt1 | contig 11052 bp, 10 predicted proteins | sample MGYA00510157_ERZ791887 | MGnify/ENA primary metagenome ERZ791887 (study PRJEB30046, sample SAMN00792112) | human gut metagenome | study: EMG produced TPA metagenomics assembly of the A metagenome-wide association study of gut microbiota in type 2... | reverse complement strand
ATAAAAACTTATTAACTTCAATCATCTTATCCCTGAGAACTGCTGCCTCCTCAAAGTTAAGCTCTGCCGCAGCCTTGTGCATATTCTTCTCAATCTGCTTCTTAACCTTTTCAAGTTCTTTGCGGCTCATAGACTCATAATCTTTCTCAAGAGTCTCACCATTGCCGGATGATGCATCTGCTGCCTTGGAAATGCTTATCAGATCCCTCACAGCCTTCTTTATAGTCTGAGGAGTTATTCCATGCTCTTCATTATACTCCTGCTGAATCTGACGTCTTCTTTCCGTCTCGGAAATCGCTTTTTCCATTGATTCCGTAATCTTATCGGCATACATAATAACATGTCCCTCACTGTTACGTGCAGCTCGTCCGATTGTCTGGATAAGCGATGTCTCCGTCCTTAAAAATCCTTCCTTATCGGCATCAAGAATAGCAACAAGTGTAATCTCAGGAATATCAAGACCTTCTCGTAAAAGGTTAATACCAACAAGCACGTCAAACGCATCCATTCGCATATCACGTATAATCTTCTGCCTTTCAAGCGTATCAATGTCGGCATGAAGATACTTGACACGTATTCCAAGCTCTTTAAGATAATCTGTCAAATCCTCTGCCATACGTTTAGTAAGCGTTGTGACAAGGATCTTATTATGTTTCTTAGTCTCCTTGTTAATCTCCGAAACAAGGTCATCAATCTGCCCTTCAATAGGACGTACAAAAATCTCAGGATCCAGAAGTCCTGTAGGACGTATAATCTGCTCCGCCCTTAAAAGTTCATGCTCTTCCTCATAGACAGATGGTGTTGCCGAAACAAACAACATCTGCGAAATCTTATTCTCAAATTCAGTAAAATTAAGCGGTCTGTTATCCTTAGCAGATGGAAGCCTGAAACCATAATCTACAAGAGTTGTCTTTCTTGACTGGTCGCCGGCATACATTCCTCTTATCTGTGGAATCGTTATGTGTGACTCATCAACTATAATAAGAAAATCATCCGGAAAATAATCCATAAGTGTATATGGCGGAACCCCTGCCGGAAGCCCCGCAAGATGTCTTGAATAATTCTCAATTCCCGAACAGAAACCGGTCTCCTGCATCATCTCTATATCAAAATTAGTTCTCTCCTCAATTCTCTGTGCCTCAACAAGCTTATCTTCGCTCTTAAAATAAGCAATTCTCTCCTTCAGTTCTTCCTTAATATTCTCAATTGCTGCCGCCATCTTTTCCTTATCAACAACATAATGTGAATTCGGGAAAATCGCAATATGTTCAAGCTCTGACTTGACTTCTCCAGTCAAAGAATCAATCTCAGATATTCTGTCAACTTCATCACCAAAAAATTCAATTCTTACAGCCTCTCCACTTGATGCTGCCGGATAAATCTCAACAACATCGCCACGCACACGGAAAGTTCCTCGTTTAAAATCCTGGTCTCCTCTCATATATTGAATATCAACAAGCTTTCTTATGACATCGTCTCTGTCCTTCTCCATGCCGGGACGCAGGGAAATAACCATATTCTGGTAATCAATAGGTGCACCGAGTCCGTATATGCACGATACAGAAGCCACAATAATAACATCCTTTCTTTCAGAAAGTGCGGCTGTTGCTGAATGCCTTAACTTATCAATCTCATCATTAATAGAAGAATCCTTAGCTATATAAGTATCGCTCTGCGGCACATAAGCCTCGGGCTGATAATAATCGTAATATGAAACAAAATATTCAACAGCATTATTTGGAAAAAATTCCTTCATCTCGCCGTAAAGCTGTGCAGCAAGTGTCTTATTATGTGAAATAATAAGCGTAGGCTTCTGCACTTTCTCAATAATATTAGCCATTGTAAAAGTCTTTCCCGAACCGGTTACACCGACAAGCGTCTCAAACTGATTGCCCTCAAGAAATCCATCTGAAAGCTTCTTAATTGCCTGTGGCTGGTCGCCGGTCGGCTTATATTCAGATACCAACTCAAAATGATTCATACTGTTCTCCTGATTAAGATTAAACTATGTGATATATCTAAAATAATAAACTATTCCTAGTATGTTACCACTATAGTATATCATTCAAAATAAAAAAAGTACAGAACAAATCGAATGTTTGTTCTGTACATAAAAGAAGTACAGAACAAGCGAATATTTGTTCTGTACTTTTAAAACTCTTAATTCATTTTTCCTTTAATATAGTTGACAGCTGCCTCATACTGGACGTCACTTACAGCATCATCCGGAAGCGTAACCTCAATATCAGGTGTAACGCCATTTCCGTGAATATCCTGTCCCTTAGGAGTAAAATATTTGGCAATCGTATACTTTACAGCACTTCCGTCTGTCAGCGGCTGTATTGTCTGGACAATACCTTTACCGAATGTCTTTGTTCCGATAATCGCACCTTTTCCGTAATCCTGAATCGCACCGGCAAATATCTCTGAAGCACTCGCACTATCCTCATTTACAAGAACTGCAAGAGGAACTTTAAGTTCATTGCTGTTGCTTCCCTTATATTCCTTACGTGTTCCGCTCTTAGTCTCTGTATACACAATCAATCCATCTGGAAGAAGCCCATCAAGAATATCAACAACGCTGTTTAAAAGTCCACCAGGATTTGAACGTATATCAATTATAAGTCCGCTCATTCCCTGCTGCTGCAAATCTTCTAATGCTTCTTTAAACTGCTTTGTCGTAACTTCATCAAACTGTGAAATTATAATATATCCAATATTATCATCCATCATTTTATGGTCAACAGTCTTTACATTTACCTCTGCTCTTTCAACTGTAAAGGTAAGTGTCTGTGAACCCCTTCTTATTTCAAGATTAACAGTTGTTCCTTTATCCCCCTTTATAAGTGCAACTGCGGATGATAAATCCATATCAGTTATATCTGTTCCGTCAACTTTCACAACGCAGTCGCCCTTCCTTATTCCCGCTTTGTATGCCGGAGCATCCTCATATGGGTCTGCAATAAGAATCGAACCATCCTCATTTTTCTGGCATACAGCACCTATTCCATAGAACTTGCCGCTTGTCGATTCAAGGATTGCCTTATATTCATCAGGAGTATAATAAACTGTATATTTATCGCCATAGGAATCAAGAAAAGCCTTGTAAATATAATTTTCAGCCTTTTCATCATCTGTTCCACCAAAATAAAAATTCCTGTCAAGAAGCGAATCAATTGCATTAAGCTTACCCTCAACATCACTTCCTATTCCATCTGAATCATCAGTTGAAGTCTGCTGCACATACACCTCTCCATTTGCACCAAAATGAAGATATCCTTTTCTCTCAAAAATCCCAGCTGTAATTCCCACAACAGAAACCGTTGCGAAAACTCCTGCAAGAATGCCAGCCACAAGCCCTTTGCCAAACTTTGACTTATTTTTATTTTTTTCTCTCCTATACGATGCATACGCATTATTTAAATCATTGTTCTGCTGATTTGAATTGTCCATATTATCCATCTGTTTTCGCCTTTCAAAAAACTTAAATCAGAACAAATCCGTATTAAGACCCGTTCTGATTTATGTATAAAAAATATGTCTTTCTACCTTAAATATCCCCAAGGATTAACATATGTACCGCCATAACGCACACTGAAATGAAGATGTGCCCCTGTCGATTCACCTGTCGAACCCATCAGAGCTATTGTATCTCCTCTGTTTACTGTCTGGCCTATAGAGACAAGGAACTGTGAACAGTGCATATAAATAGAATAAAGTCCGTTGCCATGGTCTATCCAGAGCCAGTTACCCGCTGACCAGTTATACTCAGCTCTTACAACTCTTCCTCCGTCAGCCGCATAAATAGGATCTCCCCATACGCCCGGCGTAGTTGCTCCTATATCAATTCCAATATGCGGATTGTTTCTTCCATCAGTATCGCCATAATCAGAAGTTATTCTTCTTGATATTGTAGGCCATAGAAATACTCCCGTACTTGGAATACCTGTGCTTCCGCCACTATTTCCGCCATTATTATTGTTGTTATTTCTGTTCTGTTCCTCAAGCTCGCGTTCAATACGCTCTATCTCACTCGTAAGTCCGCTGATATCACTAGAAAGTTCCGTTTCCTGTGCCTTTGAGGATGCTATGAGACTGTTATAATTGGCAAGTTCGCTCTCTTTTTCAGCCTGCATCTGTGCAAGCTCATCACGCTGTGATTCAAGCTGTGACTGTGTATCAGCAAGCTCAGTATAATCATCCTCGAGCTGCTGTTTTGCCTCAGCTATATACTTAATAGTCTCTTCATATTTTGTGAGCATATCCCTGTCATATGACGAAATTTTTGTAACATACTCGGCACGGTTTAACATTTCACCCATACTCTCAGATGTAAGAATCAAAGCAAGATAGCTCTCTTCATTATGTTCGTACATAAATTTAATTCTTAACTTCATCATCTCGTACTGGCTTGCTGCATCTTCCTGTGCCGCCTCAAGATTCTGTGTTGTCTCATCAATCTGTGTATTCAGATCTTCCATCTTTATCTGAAGTTCATACAGACTGCCATTAAGTTCTGACATCTGTGCGTCAAGTATTGCCATATATTCTTTTGTATCTTGTGCACTGGCCTTATATTCGTCCATTTTCTTTTGAACATCTTTTCTTTGCTGTTCCTTATCTTCTTTTTTCTGTTTTACGTCATCAAGGTCAGAAGCCGCGACCTTTTTTGCCGCAAACAATCCGTTAGACAAAGCCATAACAGAAGATGCACATAATGCAAGGCACAGCAATGTAGCAACAAATTTTAAAATTGTCGTTTTTTTCATACGGTGCCTCTCCTTTCCCAATACCATCCGATAACGGCACATTTTTTTAACATTTTTCAAACCGGCATTTTATACATTGGCATGCTTACGTACCGCAAAGAAGCTTCCGAGGAAACCAATGCCGATTCCGAGGCATATTGCCACAGGTGCAAGAACTCTGAAAACATCTGACATCGGCATAAATGCAAGAATATTGCTGAGAATTGAAAATTTACCAAGAACGTAGCTGATAACCTTCTGATAAATATAGCTCAGAATAACAAGCGGAATTACTGAACCGATAATTCCGATTGTAATACCCTCAACAAAAAATGGAGCATTTACAAATCCATCAGTTGCACCAATAAATTTCATAATTGAAATCTCGTCTTTACGAACTGTAATACCAATAACAATTGTATTCGTAATAAGGAAAATTGATACTGCAAGAAGTATGATAATAATTGCTGCAGCAACATATCCTACAAGCTTTGCTGCACTTGCAAGGCTGCTCGCTGTAACCTCTGAACGGTTTACCTGTCTTACGCCGTCAAGATTCTCAAGATATGTTACAAGTGTACCCTGCATGCTTGCATCGCTGAGATATACCTCATAAGATGCAGAGTTGGCAAGAGGGTTATCATTCTTAAATCCTAATGCAAGTTCAGGATATTCCTTAAAATATTCTGTCTTGAATTTATCCCATGCCTCTTCAGCAGATGTGTAATGTACTGAAGAAACTTCAACTCTTTTTGAAATAGTATCACCGAGCTGCTTAATCTGTGTCTCTGAAAGTCCCTCGTCAAAGAAAACCGTAACACAGACTTCATTTTCAGCCTTTTTAACCATATACTGGAAATTCATTACAAGTGAATACAAAATACCAAAAAGAAATATACATGCCGCAATTGTTGCTATTGAAGCAAGTGAAAACAGACGGTTGCGGTATATGTTCTTGAGACCGTCTTTTATATGATAAAATAATGACCTAATCTTCATAGAAATAACCACCCTTTTCCAAATCGCTTATAATCTTACCTTCACTCATTGTGATAGTTCTCTTCTTCATCTGCTGCACAATTTCCATGTTATGTGTAACAACAAGGACAGTCGTGCCAAGCTTGTTAGCCTGATTAAGAATCTTCATAATCTCGGCAGAATTGGCAGGGTCAAGGTTACCTGTCGGCTCATCACATAAAAGGATAGCCGGTCTGTTTACAAGAGCTCTTGCGATTGCAACTCTCTGCTGCTCGCCGCCTGAAAGCTCATTCGGATAAGCCTTATATTTGTCGAGAAGCCCAACCATTGAGAGCATAGAAAGGACACGGCTCTTAATCTGTCTTGACGGAGCTTCTACAACCTTCATTGCAAATGCAATATTTTCATAAACATTTCTATCCGGAAGAAGCCTGAAATCCTGGAACACAACACCTATGTCCCTTCTGAGATAAGGAAGCTTCTTTCTTGTGATCTTGTTAAGATATTTCTTATTAATATATATCTTTCCTGTTGTCGGATCTAACTCTTTAAGCAGAAGCTTTATAAGAGTTGATTTACCCGAACCGCTTTTACCTACTATAAATACAAACTCACCCTTCTGAACATGCAGATTAATACCATTTAAGGCAGGTGTACCGGATGAGTATGTCTTTGTGACATTTTCTAAGATTATCATCAGTAATCTCCTCCATTAAAATGTATCTTTACTTTCCATATACTTCATATATTTCACAACCATAAGTGCAATCTTGAATGTAATCGCATCATCAAATACACGCAAATCAAGACCTGTGCTCTTCTGGAGCTTATCAAGTCTGTATACAAGCGTATTTCTGTGAATATAAAGCTGTCTTGATGTCTCTGAAACATTCAGGCTGTTCTCAAAGAACTTGTTAATTGTTGACAATGTTTCATCATCAAAATCGTCAGGCGACTTACCGCCGAATATTTCCCTTATAAACATCTGACAAAGTGGTATCGGAAGCTGATAAATAAGACGTCCGATTCCAAGTCTGCTATAAGCAACCACATTCTTGTTGCTGTAGAAAATCTTGCCTACATCGAGAGCCATCTTAGCTTCTTTATAAGAACGCGAAACCTCTCTTATATCACCCACAATAGTACCATATGCAATATGTGCTGAACTCATTGCCTCAGTATTGAGCATGTCAATAATAACCTGTGCGGTCTTGTCGAGTTCTTCATATGACTCATTGCCTTTAACTTCCTTAACAAGAATTATACTCTTCTCATCAACTGCTGTAATAAAATCATGCACTTTTCCCGCAAATAAAGTTCTTACTATCTCAAGTGCATTAGTATCTTTTTCGTGTTTCGTCTCAATTATATAAACAACACGCTTAACATCCGTCTCAATATGTAACTTTTCTGCTCTTGTATATCTACACGTAAGAGATTATCTAGAAGAAGATTCTTTATAAAATTATCTTTATCGAATCTTTCCTTATAAGCCACCAGGAGATTCTGAATCTGGAATGCTGCAAGCTTACCAAGCATATAAACATCATCGCTTGTTCCCTTTGCAAGAAGAATATATTCAAGATTCTGTTCGTCTATAACTTTAAAAAACTGGTAGCCGTTTACAACCTGGCTCTCTGCCGGCGAATCCATAAATGTCAATGCATCTGCAACACAGCCTTGAACATCATCAAATGTCTTAGCCGCAATCTTGCCGTCTGAATCTATAACGCACAAATCCACCCGTGATATTGCTTTAAGTCCATCAACAGTTGTCTGTAATATTTGATTTGATATCATAGTGAACACCCTTTCGCTTTTAGTCCTTTTTAGGTCCTTGTTTTATTGTAATGCAAAATGACGAAAAAAAAAAGAGGAAATGCATAATTTCTATACATTTCCTCAAAAATTACATCATTATTCCATTCAAAAAACCCAAAACCAAATGATATTGGCTTATTAACTCAATTAGTGAGTGATAATCTGCTCTGTCTCTTTATCAAATACATGAAGTCTTGAAATATCCATAGCAAACTTAACAACATCACCAGGACGAGCTGTTGTACGTGGGTTAACCTTAGCTGTACATGTTGTATCAGCAATATCATAGTGAAGGTTAACTTCAGCACCAAGTAATTCATATACCTTAACTGTAGCTTCAAATGTTGTAGCTGAATGCTTTGTGATGAATTCTTCATCATCCTTGATATCCTCTGGACGGATACCAGCAACAACTGTCTTACCAACATAACCACCATCAATGATAGGTTTGCTCTTATCAGCTGGTAAAGCGATAGAAACTGTATCACTAAGCTTTAATGTTACACTTGAACCATTGCCTACTACTTCAGCATCAACAAGGTTCATCTGTGGAGAGCCAATGAAACCAGCAACGAAGATGTTGTTTGGTGTGTTGTAAAGATTCTGCGGTGTATCAACCTGCTGGATAATACCATCTTTAAGAACTACGATTCTTGTACCAAGTGTCATAGCCTCTGTCTGGTCATGTGTAACGTAGATGATTGTTGTCTGTAATCTCTGGTGAAGCTTAGAAATCTCAACACGCATCTGTACTCTTAACTTAGCATCAAGGTTTGAAAGTGGCTCATCCATAAGGAATACCTTAGGGCTACGAACGATTGCACGACCCATGGCAACACGCTGTCTCTGACCACCTGAAAGAGCCTTTGGCTTACGATCAAGAAGATGTTCGATATCAAGAATCTTAGCTGCTTCATGAACTGCCTTATCAATATCAGCCTTTGGTACTTTTCTTAACTTAAGACCAAATGCCATGTTATCATATACTGTCATATGTGGATACAAAGCGTAGTTCTGGAAAACCATGGCGATATCTCTATCCTTAGGTTCTACATCATTAACGAGTTTGTCGCCAATCCAAAGCTCACCTGAGCTGATTTCCTCAAGACCAGCGATCATACGAAGAGTTGTTGACTTACCACAACCAGAAGGTCCAACGAAGATGATGAACTCCTGATCAGCGATTTCAAGATTAAAATCCTTAACAGCAACGAAACCGTTAGGATATACTTTACATACATTCTTAAGTGATAAACTTGCCATTCTTAAAAATCCTCCTAAATTAAATAGGTGCAAAATAATGTGTCATAATATAATAGAAAAACATCAGTTATGTATATCTTTGCACTCTTATTGTGCCTTCAGCTTACGCACGGCACTTTTTTGATGTAACAATCATACAATAATTTGATAATAAAAGCCATATCTCAATTTCACAAATATATGTCTCGTTTTTTTTGCAAATTTACTACATGTTCTTATTTCATGTGAATTTTTCACAAAACGCCGGCACAATTCTGCACTATTTTAACCATAAAATTAGCGTTTATAATAGTTATAACAATTTTTCTGCCGTTTTTTCAAAAAATGTGTTGCATTATTACAACAATTGTACTATAATCAATACATAAACAAAGCAAGTTACATTATTTTAATATTTGGAGGCTGATTGATATGGATATAGCTTCATTGTCAATAGCACAAAGCACTATTAATGTTGCCAGTGATGTTCAAGTCGCTGTTTTAGGTAAGAGTCTTGACACCATGGAGACTTTAGGTGATGGGATGAAGAAGATGTTGGAATCTTCCGTTACTCCTCATCTCGGACAGAATATTGATTATTTAGTTTAATTCGTTTTTTCTTATATTTTTCCTTTCTCATTTTCTTTTCAGTGGATTTATCCACGAAACAAAAAGCTTACCGGGTAATCAACCGGTAAGCTTTTTGTTTTATATTTTCATATAGTATTGTCAAACCATCATGGTAAGTCTTGTTATTATTTCAGTAAATATCATATAACCAAATGCAAGAACCAATGTAATTATAAGTGGTATTGTAACAAACTTCTCTCCGTTTCTTCTCACATGTCTTAACTCAAAATCACGTCTGATAAATCCGGCTTTTCCGTTTCTCTCGGCAAGCTTTTTTAATATAAGTATCGAAAGTGCCAGAAATCCCATTGCAATCGCTCCAAGTACAATCACCTGAATAATCGTTGCAATAAACATGCTTCCCGATGAAAGCTGCTGTGTCTGTCCTGCCATCGCATTTACATCAACACCGGCGAGCGATAAAATCTTCATTACAGTAATTGAATAAGTATTTACAGCAAAGTGTGCTATCATTGATGACCACATAGAGCCTGTTACCTCGACAAGAAATGCAAACATAACTCCAATTACAAAAGCATAACAAAGCTGATTAATATTAAGATGTGTAACACCAAAAAGCAGACCACTTAACAGTGCTGCTCCACAGATTCCGTTTTTCCTGTATGAATGATAAATAAGTCCCCTGAATATAAACTCCTCTACAACAGGCGGTATGACTGCAAGAAGAATTATCTGTATTATAAACGGATATGAAGTAAGGTCAGAAACCGCATCATTCATATAATTTGTTGATATAAACTGTGTAAGTACATTGATAAACAAAACCACAGGAATAAGTGTATATCCGAATACAAGTGAAAGAAATGCATCTAACGGCTTAATTTTTCTATATGGAATACACTTATATATATTTATCTTATTGATAAATACATAGATAAATGCCGGAATAAGCAGTATTGCCTGACTTATAAGGCACTGTCCCCAGTAAGGCAGGTCAATCCCCGTCGTTCCTATCACCAGTCCGGCAGCCATTGAGCCAGCCACATAAAATGCAAGAAAACACGCAAAAAATATATTAATTCTTTTACACATATGCCGTAAAAATCCCCTTCTGCATTAACTTTTTTGCATTTTACTTAAATGCTATAGCCTCTACCTCTAAAAGAACATCCTTTGGAAGTCGTGCAACTTCAACACATGAACGAGCAGGGAATGGTTCTTTGAAATATTTTTTATAAATCTCATTGATAGTTCCGAAATCATTCATTTCTTTAATAAATACTGTTGTCTTAATGATATTCTCAACCTTTGAACCTGATTCTTCAACAAGATTACAAAGGTTCTTAAAAGCCTGCTCTGCCTGTGCTTCAACACCTTCTGCAATATTGCCTGTTGCAGGGTCTACAGGAATAACGCCTGATGTATAAACCATACCATTAACTTCGATTGCCTGTGAATAAGGTCCGATTGCTGCCGGTGCCTTATCTGTACTGATAACTTTCTGCATAAAATCCTCCTTGTTTTGCGAAGCAAAATGCGACTGCCCCATGCAGGAGCAGAGGATTTAGCCTCCTTGTTTTGCGAATTACTAAAATGCATTATACCATTTATTTCATATTAATTGAAGTCTCATTTATAACAATTTTTCCTTCTTTAAGAAGTCTGCCTACCG
>ERZ791887.2171-NODE-2171-length-11094-cov-2.674699_pt1 | contig 11094 bp, 12 predicted proteins | sample MGYA00510157_ERZ791887 | MGnify/ENA primary metagenome ERZ791887 (study PRJEB30046, sample SAMN00792112) | human gut metagenome | study: EMG produced TPA metagenomics assembly of the A metagenome-wide association study of gut microbiota in type 2... | reverse complement strand
ATTGCACCTACAGTTGCAACTGCCATAAGAAAATTCTCATCAAATACCTGTCTGTTAAGAATTCCCTTAATTGCTTTCCTTAAAATATCATATCCGATAACAAGATAAGGAATCATGTACATTATAAAAAGAACAACCGTAGGAATATCAACAAATGTGTTTATCGCCTTAAAAGCAATCATAAGGACTGCTGCGATAATGATTCTTGTAAGCATCTTTTTCTGCTTTTTATTCATATTCTACTCCAATCTGCCAGAACAACTCTCACGGCTTTCTATTACAGATATATCTCGCAATCATCTTCTACTTTCTTGCAGTTCTTAAGAACATCCTGCATAACAGCCTTAGGATCCTGTCCTTCTTCAAATTCAACAATCATCTTAAGTGCCATAAAATTAACTGTAGCATCCTTAACACCTGCTGTATTCTTAGCTGCATCTTCCATCTTGTTAGCACAGTTTGCACAATCAACATCAATCTTATAAGTCTTCTTCATAATATTCTCTCCTTAAAACATTAAATAATCAAAATTCTTTCATATGAACATTCATTCATATGTTCATTTTCATTATAACACCTATAAAACTTCTGTCAACAAGAATTCACTATATTTTTCCGCAAACATTTTATGTCCTTTCTCATCTAAATGCTGTCTGTCAACTTCACTTGGTTTTGCAGCATCAGCGGCATCAAAATAATAAAATCCATTTTCCTTTGCTATTTTTTCATATTCCCATGCAAGCTGCCTTGAAACATTTTCAGAACTTTCATTAAACTCAGGATCAAAGCCTTCTTCACCAACACCCTTTCCAAGATGAATCGGAGAAACTATAACTATCTTTGCATGTTCTCCTGCTGTCTTGTTAGCCTTTCTTGCAACTGCCTCCATTCCTTTTGCAATTGTCTTTGCATCAGCATGAAATTCAGTCTTGCAGTCATTCGTACCAAGCATTATAGCTATAACATCTACCGGCTTATGTGATTCAACAACTACTCCAATAAGATCAATGCCCTTTCTTGCATCTCTTACAGCATCTGGAAATATAGTTGTTCTTCCGCACAGTCCCTCTTCAATAATATTATATTCATTTCCAAGAAGATTAGCTATTCTGCCTGTCCATCTTACATCATAATCATATCTTCCTGATTTATCAGGCTTATATCCATAAGTATTAGAATCCCCAAAAAACAAAATATTCTTCATCGCCACATCCTCCTGCAAAACATCTGTTAAACATACTGTCGTCTTAATTCATACTTATTTTGTATGTTTATATGTTATATCGGTTTTCAGACTTTGTCAATGAGAAATTCATGTTTATAATATTATCAATATAACTACACTTAAGTCAGCAGTAGGTTGTGTCAGGTACAGACTGACTACAAACTATGCGCATAATAAAAGCATTGAGCCTGTATACAGTTTAGTGTACACGCGTCCATGGACGGACGCGTGAGCTGCCTCGCACACGGATGTGCGTTGGCAGCGTAACGGACACATAAACAGCCTATACCGCTCAATGCTTATTATTATGCAGCGTAGTTTGTCCGGAAGTCTGTACCTGACACAACCCTACTGCTCTCTTTGCAAGCCTGTCAGCCTCTTCATTTCCTTCAACTCCAGAATGTCCCCTGACCTTCACGAATCTGATATTAATTGAATCACTGACAGATGTAATATAATTATAATAATCTATTGTTCCTTTTTTGTTGCGTTTCCATTCTCCCACAGCCCATGCCTTGATACCTGCATAATCATAGAATATAGAAACATCTTTAAGTCCAAGCTCTATTGCTTTTTTTACAGCAGCCATGCTTCCAAGAATCTCCCCTGCGACATTACGCATGGATGCCATCTCCTTATCACTGCCATTGCCTGACAATTCATATCTTACACCATCATGCATAAGAAAACCGCCATATCCATACACTCCTGTTGTAATATTAAAAGAACCATCAACAAATGCATAATCATCGTCAGGCATTACATCTTCCATATTGCCACTTCCGGTCTTTCCATTAATCTCCTGTACGGCTTCCCTTCCCATATAAGCATTCGCCTCTTCTATAGACATGAAGCTCTTATATTCAGGAGCTGGAAAACCATGTACATTCTTCTTACATTCTTCCCATGTCTGATATACTCCGGGAACTTTACCTACACGCACAGCATAATATTTCTTAGCCATATATATCTTACCTATCCTGATTAATAAACCCTGATTACACCAGCAATCTCTTTTACTACTGAAAGTCCGTTAAATACTGTCATTGCATCATTAAAATTCTTCTCTGCAACATCATCTGTAATAATAACCAGTTCAGCAACACCGTCCTTACGGCTCTTCTGGACCACCTGCGCAATACTTACATCATTGTTTCCAAGAACACTTGCAATGTTAGCAAGAACCCCCTGCTTGTCTAATGCTTCTATTCTTAAGAAGAATTTGCTCCTGGTTTCAGATATATCCTTAACAGGAAGCTCTTTGTAGCATGAGCAGCCAATCTTGCCGCATGAGCCATGAACTATGTTACGGCATACATCAATAATGTCACCCATAACAGCAGAAGCTGTTGGCATCTGGCCTGCGCCCCTGCCCATAAACATGGTATCATCACTTGCATCTCCATGAACAAATACCGCATTAAATGAATCTCTTACTGTAGCCAGAGGGTGATTCTCATCAATAAGCATAGGATGAACCTTAACTTCAATTCCGTCCGGCGTATTTCTGGCAAGACCAAGAAGCTTGATAACATAGCCGAATTCCTTAGCATACTTAATATCTTCTGCTGTAATCTTAGTAATACCCTCTGTATATACCTGATTAAATGTTACTCTTGAATTAAATGCGATTGATGACATAATAGCCATCTTTCTTCCTGCATCATATCCTTCAACATCTGCTGTAGGGTCTGCCTCTGCATATCCTAATTCAGTTGCCTTGGCAAGAGCGTCTTTGTAATTCATTCCTGATTCAGTCATCTTGGTAAGGATATAATTAGTTGTTCCGTTAACAATACCAATAATCTCTGTGATATTGTTGCCAGCCATGCTCTGCTTTAATGGTCTGATTATTGGAATTGCTCCTGCAACAGCCGCCTCAAACTGAAGATCAGCATGCATTTTGTCTGCCATTCCCATAACCTCTTCACCATACTCAGCAAGAAGATCCTTATTGGCAGTAACAACCTGCTTTCCAGCCTCAAGTGCCTCAAGAATATACTGCTTTGCAGGAGTAGTTCCACCCATAAGCTCTATTACAATCTCAATATCCTTATCTTCAATAATATCCTTCCAGTTGTCAGTCAGTAATTCTCTGTCAATTGGAGCACGGTCTTTATGAAGATTTCTTACAAGAACCTTCTTAACTACAAGTTCTGCCCCCGTCTTACTAATCACATCATCTTTCATACTCTGACATAACTTGTATACACCTGTTCCTACTGTTCCTGCACCTAATATAGCCGCATAAATCTTTCTGCTCATTACTTTGTACGCCCTCATTCCTGTTTATTATGTTAAGTTTATTATATTAATCTGTGATATATTTATTTCATATCTACAGCATCAACCTGATCCTTAAAGTTCTTTATCGCCTTTCCAGCCTTCTTTGTTACAGATACAATTCTCATAAGAGATATAAAGTCCCATAATCCTTCTATCATCAGAGCAATTCCAATAAATACTATAAGTGCTGATGATGTTGAAAATGGATTCAATAATGCAATTATACCAATAACCACCATTACAACTGCACCTATGAGCTCAATCCACCATTTGTCCGACTCTAGATGATAGAAATCCACAGCATACTGGAGTTTAAGGATTCCATCAACAATAATAATAATTGCAAGTGCTGTTCCTAAGAATACAGCAATAAAGCCTGGTTTAATCACGAAAAACATACCAAATGCAAGAAGAGTAACTCCCTGTACAAGACCATATGATCCAAGAATCTCACTGCCTGCAATTCTGAAATAATTGATAAGCCTTAATACTCCCCAGACACATAAGGCAACTCCAATTCCTTTGCATATGATTTCCTGGGATGCTGTTGGAAATATTACCAGCAGTAAGCCAAGAACAAACAATGCAATTGAAACAATAATAATCTCAAATTTAATTGTCTTTAACTTCTTATAAATACTGTTCATATGCTCCATCTCCTTTTCACTCATTTCAAAGAACCTTAGTCCTTTTATTCTTTTGATTATACACAAAAAAGAACATCACTTCAAGACATGCATTTTTTTGCACTTTAATCTGTCCGTGATGTTCTTTATTATTATTTAATATTAAGTTAACAAATACAGATTACTCTGCTCTTGACATAGCCTGCTCGTAATCTCTTGTTCCAACCCAGATTTCTTTAGTATATGGGCACTTCTTCTGCTCAATAGAGCGCTTGATAATAACCGAAATACATACCACATTTGCTATTATTGCAAGCATTGCAACAACGCCCTGTGCTGTCGGGTTAGCTGTTATACCGAAGTTTGCAATTGCATCTCCTGCACTTGCACCTGTAGCATGACATGTAATTGCTGCATTATAAAGATCAAGTGCCTTAACACCAGCCTTAGTTGCTCCACCATATAATGATGGCAATACACTAAATGTATTGCTTAACTGGAATAATGGTAATACCTGTGCAAACATACACCATGTTGCAAGTGTCATGGCTCTGTTCTGAATCCATCCGCCCTTGTTCCATAATGCATTCGCAAATGTAGGAGCAAGAAGAAGAGCTACACCACAGTACCATGTATGTGTTGGAAGATTACAGTATGTATACTCAAAATTCCAGATATCATAAGCAACGATAAACCATATTGTCATATCCGGCCAGAGCATATCATCCTTCTTCTTAGATGAGTAAATTCCCCACCAGCCTGTCATACAGAAGATATTAATAAGTCCTGCAATACCATTAACAATATTCCACCAGCCGCCATAAAGGAATACACCTTCATTAGATGCCCACCACGCACCAGAAAAATCTCCAGTAATCTGATAAGCTCTTATAGCTGATTCAAAATCAGATGCTACTGCAATAAGAATATTAATAGCAACGATTATAAATGGCCATGGCTTAAACCATTCTTTCTTTCCAATTCCCCACTTATACTTAATCATGAGGAAACCGACAACTCCGATATCTGCTGCATAAAGCTTAGCATAATGGAACCATCCGTTCATATACTCATATGTCTGATTGCTGTGGCCACCAAACAGACCTGCCTGAATTGCTATGAAATAGATTGTGAGTATAGCCGGTATGATAACGAATAACACGATACCGCCAATCTTAGTACGACGACCTATCTCATTAAGAATTACTAATCCTGCAAACACAAGCACCCAACCCAGTAACTGAGTCATGGCTGTGCTGCCATAAAGTTGAAATAACATTGTTCACGCCTCCAATCAATTATTGATGTTATTTATATATATTTTACACTTTTTTAATTATTATTTCAAGTTATTTTTATAACAAATGACACTTGGTCATTTCTCACTTCTATTTTCATCGCTGCACGCGCAAAAATAAAGGATAGTCCTTACGGACTATCCCATATATTTTAATATCTGTGTTTTTTTATTGTTGACTACCACAAGACTTTGCTTTGCTGAGCGCATATTCTTCTGTATTATTGCTCCCCTGATTCCATCAAAAGATTTAAAGAAACTATTAATTCCAAGCTCTCTGGCATTCTCCTCCAGCCGGTTAATTGATGTATAAGCTGCAGACCACTGGGAATTATTAATTGTCTGTTCCAGTCTTATGAAGTCATAACACGCCATATATTCCCTTACATCCTTTATATATACTGTCATAACAACTTCATTCTCTATATCTTTATCCTTGAATTTTGAATTAGAAATATCTATTCCGAATCTTCTAAGATTCGCGATTATTTTCATCAATACCTGTTCGCGGGCTGACATACTAACACTCCCCCTCACACTCAGCTTTCTTATATACTCTGGGTAGTACATTATTATGCTTTAGTTTTACTTTTTCCTTCAGGAATAACATATATCCATATAAGTGAACTTACAAACAAAAACATTGGATAAAACAGCTTTGGTAGAATCTGAAATGCTGTAATGCTATATCCAAGCTCTGAAACCGCTGATATGCCAACCAGCATCTGAGCACCATATGGTATTATTCCTTGAAATATACATGAAAATGTATCAAGAAGCGAAGCCGCTTTTCTTGGAGTAATATCATAATCCTCAGACATCTCTTTTGCAATAGGGTTAGCCATTACAATAGCAACTGTATTATTAGCTGTAGCAATATCCATTGTTCCAACTAAAAGTCCCATTCCGAGCTGTCCGCCTTTTTTTCCTTTAAATAATCTTCTTATTCCATTAAGTAAAGCGTCAAATCCACCATATTCTTTAATAAGTGAACACATTACAGATACAAGAACTGCAACCATACATGTCTCAAACATTCCTGACGCACCACTTCCCATATTAAGAAGCAGAGCCTCCAATGTAACCTCGCCCATAACAAGCATAATAACTATTCCCGAAATAATACCTGTTATAAGTACAACAAAAACGTTTACACCAATAATTCCACCCGCAAGTACAAGCACATATGGAATAATCTGAAAAAGATTATATGAATGTGCAATCTCACCATGAATATCTGTATTAAAAGAAAGCACAAGAATTATAACAATGGTCACAATTGCTGCCGGAAGTGCTATCCAGAAATTCTCCCTGAACTTGTCCTTCATGGCACAGCCCTGACCATTACAAGCTGCAATTGTAGTATCTGATATAAACGAAAGATTATCTCCAAACATTGCACCACCCATAACAGATGCAACGCAGAGTGCCATACTAAAGCCTGACGCTTCCGACACTGCAACCGCAATCGGTGTAATAAGAGTTATTGTTCCAACTGATGTTCCCATAGCCGTAGATACAAAGCAGGCAACAATAAAAAGTACCGCTACTGCAAACTTTGCAGGAATAATGCTTAACATAAAATAAGCTACACTCTCTGCACTGCTTCTTCCTACAACTCCGACAAATATTCCGGCTGTAATGAATATCAGAAGCATTGTAACAATGTTTCTGTCAGCCAGCCCTTTTGCCATTACATCAAGCTTTTCATCAAACTTAAGCTGTGAATTCTGCATGCACGCTACTAGTATTGCAGCCATAAATGCAACAATAATTGGTACATTGTAGAATCCCATTGGAATCTTCATGACATATTCAAATATAATTCCGGTTCCAAGATACAACACAAGAAAAACAAGTATAGGTACCAGCGCAACCGGATTAGAATTCCTATTCTTTTTCATAAATACCAATTAATCCTCACCCATCTTAGCAAGCTTGGCAGCCTGGTCGGCAGCGATACATGCATCAATAATATCCTGGATGTCTCCATCCATAATCTTGTCAAGCTTATATAATGTAAGACCAATTCTGTGGTCTGTTACTCTTCCCTGTGGGAAATTATAAGTTCTTATCTTCTCAGCTCTGTCACCTGTACCAATCTGGCTTCTTCTTGCCTCTGCCTCTGCGTCATGTGCTTTCTGAGTCTCAATGTCATATAACTTGGCTCTTAAAAGCGCAAATGCTTTCTCCTTATTCTGTATCTGTGACTTCTCTGTCTGTGAATAAATAACTATTCCTGTTGGATAATGAGTAAGTCGTACAGCAGAATCAGTTGTATTGACACACTGTCCACCATTACCTGACGCTCGCATAACATCAATACGGATGTCCTTCTCATCAATGTGGATATCAACCTCTTCTGCCTCTGGCATAACAGCTACAGAAGCAGTAGAAGTCTGTATTCGTCCGTTAGATTCAGTTACCGGGATTCTCTGTACTCTGTGTACACCAGATTCATACTTCATAATAGAGTAAGCTCCCTGTCCCTTAACCATGAATTCTACTTCCTTCATTCCACCAATACCGGTTTCATCGCCACTTAATACTTCAACCTTCCAACCTCTTGCCTGTGCATAATGTACATACATTCTGAAAAGCTCTGCTGCAAAAAGTGCTGCCTCTTCTCCACCTGCACCCGCTCTGATTTCAACAACAATATCCTTATCATCATTAGGGTCTTTAGGTAAAAGAAGAATCTTTAATTCATGCTCTAATTCTTCTACTCTTGCCTTAGATTCATTAAGTTCTTCCTTCGCCATCTCTTTAAGTTCTTCGTCTGTCTCTTCATCAAGAATAGCAAGACTGTCCTCAATATTCTTCTTACAGTTCTTATACTCAGTATAAGTTTCTATAAGTGGTGCAAGACTGCTCTGTTCTTTCATAAGCTTTCTGAACTTTTCCTGATCATTAACCACATCAGGATTACCAAGTTCAGCCGTTATATCTTCATATCTGTTGACTGTATCTTCAAGTCTGTCAAACATACGTGTCACTTTTCCTTTCTATCTCTAACTATATAATTACTTTCTGCCCATAACAACACGGTCAAGACCAGCGAGGTCTTTTACAACCGTTATATCTCTTAAACCAGCCTGCTTCATTATTTCAGAAACATCTGCTGCCTGTTCGGCTCCTATCTCATAACACAGGTATCCGTCTGTCTTAAGATATTCTCGTGCTTTCTCAGTGATTTTCCTATAAAACATAAGTCCGTCCTCTGTTCCGTCAAGTGCAAGCAGAGGATCATGTAAACGGACTTCATCCTGCAGAGTTTCTATAACCTTAGTTGGTATATATGGTGGATTGGATACTATTGTATTAAATGTAATATCATTACCCAATTCGCCAAATAAATCACTAAGCATAAAATCAATATTATCAGCCTCGAGATTATGCTTATTCTTCTGTGCAACTTTAAGTGCCTTTTCAGAAACATCTACTCCAAGCACCCTGCTTTCCGGGAACTTCTTAGCAAGAGTAATCCCAATGCAGCCTGAGCCTGTACACATATCAAGAATATTATCACCATTTCTTGTAACCTTGATTACCTCACCAACAAGCACTTCTGTATCAGGTCTTGGTATAAGCACATCTTCATTCACTTCGAATTCATATCCATAGAAATATGCTTTTCCCAGAATATGCTGCAGCGGAACATGCGCAGCCCTTTTATCAATATACTCTTCATACAGCAAAAAATTCTCTTCTGACAACATGCTGTCACCATTCACAAGATAAAAAGTTCTTGTCATACCATTAATGGCAGATAATAATTCAAAACTGTCATGGTCTGCATTATCGACGTTATTATCTCTAAGTCGCTTTGCACCCCATTTTACTGCTTCTCTAATTGTCATCATAATTATCTGTCTTCCAGCCTTTTCTGTTTAAACATAGGAACATCCTCAGAATACTGCTCTTCTTCCGGCTCTTTTCCAGTTTCGAACTCAAAGCCCGCAACTACCTCTTCCTCTGTAAGTTCCTCTGCTTTATCATCAGCATTATAATCAATTGAATTATCATATACAGTACTTTCTGATTCATCACTTGCTTCATATACAAAAGCAAATGACTCCCTGTCTGTATCGTCCATACCAAATTCCATCTCCCTGCCCATCTGTAAATACTTTTGTTCAGGGGTAAGTTCTGTTTCCTGATTATCTTCTGACTTCTGTTCCTCTATATCAATAGTTCTTGTCTCTTCATTCCCATGAATAAGACTTCCTGATATTGCAAGTTCTGCCTCAGATGCCACAAGTGCTTCAACCGGATTATCGGCTTCTGAATAATATTCAGCAATAAACTGTCTCCAGTCAAATACTTCCTCAACTGCCCTTATGGCAACTTCAATCATATCCATATCCGGCTCTCTTGTAGTAAGCTTCTGAAACCACATTCCCGGTTTACTCAAAACTCTTACAAATGCATTATCATTCTTTCCTGCCCATCTTATTACCTCATAAGAAACTCCTGCAATTACAGGAATAAGCAGAATTCTTATAAGTATCTGCAGTGCCGTATTATCAACTCTTATAAATATAAAAAACACAATACTTATAAACATTACAAAGAATAAGAAGCTTGTTCCACATCTCTTATGATATCTTGAGCTGTTCTTTACATTCTCTGGTGTAAGTCTTGCACCATTCTCAATGCAGTTGATACATTTGTGTTCAGCACCATGATACATGAAAGTCCTTTTAATATCTTTCATCATGGATATAAGTAAAATGTATATAACAAATATTAATAATCTCACAACGCCTTCTATGAAATTAAGAAGTGTCTTGGAAATTATGTATTTTGATACCAGTCTGGCTGCAAGATATGGAAGAACCATAAACAATCCAATTGCAAAGAATATTGACAAAATAACCGTTACTGCCATTAGAACCGATTCAAACTTATCCTTAAGAATATTCTTGCCAACCTCATCAATCTTAGTCTTCTCCTGTTCTGCCGGATCATCATAAAAAGATGCTGAATAATTAATTGTTGATATACCTGTAATAAGTGAATCAACAAAACTGACAATTCCTCTTATTATAGGGAAATTGAGCCACTGATGCTTTTCTGTTAAATCTCTGCTTTCTTTGACAACAACTTCAATTTCATTATCAGGTTTTCTGACTGCAATAGAATATTTATTCTTATTACGCATCATAATACCCTCAATTACAGCCTGTCCCCCAATTCCTGATGGCTTCATATTACACCATACCTTTCTTAAATGTTTTGTATACATTCAAAAAAAGTTGAGGTCCCGAAAAACCTCAACCTTAATTTCAAAATTAATTGTTTGATACTCCGTACTTCTTGTTGAACTTATCAATACGTCCGCGAGTAGATGATGCCTTCTGCTGTCCTGTGTAGAATGGATGGCACTTTGAACAGATTTCTACGTGGATTTCTTCCTTAGTTGAACCTGTTACGAACTCGTTACCGCAGTTGCAAACAACCTTTGCCTGATAGTAATCTGGATGGATTCCTTCTCTCATGATTTCACCTCTTTACAAATTATTAAGTATTACAATTGTGAATTCCGCCTTAGATTCCCTTTCTGTCCCGATGGGATCTATGCGCATTAGACACAATGACTTCTTTATCTGTCATAAACAGCTTTCCTGGCTTAAGTTCTACATTACTTTCTTCATCGG
>ERZ791887.2170-NODE-2170-length-11097-cov-3.384441_pt1 | contig 11097 bp, 6 predicted proteins | sample MGYA00510157_ERZ791887 | MGnify/ENA primary metagenome ERZ791887 (study PRJEB30046, sample SAMN00792112) | human gut metagenome | study: EMG produced TPA metagenomics assembly of the A metagenome-wide association study of gut microbiota in type 2... | reverse complement strand
TCAAATGTTTCCTGTGGTGTTTTTGTCTCTATAATCATCTTTTCCACCTTTTTCTTGCAGAATTGTCCTTTGCATATTATAATAGAGCGAACAGGGAAATACAATACTTTTTGAAAAGGAGACTTGAAACTATGGCAAATCCAGTAGTTACTATTACCATGGACAATGGCGATGTGATGAAGGCAGAATTATATCCTGAAATCGCACCGAATACAGTAAACAATTTCATCAGCCTTGTAAAAAAGGGCTTCTATGACGGACTCATTTTCCATCGTGTTATCAATGGTTTTATGATTCAGGGTGGTTGCCCGGACGGAAACGGTATGGGCGGTCCGGGATACAGCATTAAAGGTGAATTTACACAGAACAGATTCAAAAACGACCTGAAACATACAGCAGGTGTTCTTTCCATGGCAAGAGCCATGCATCCAAACTCAGCAGGAAGCCAGTTCTTTATCATGCATAAAGACGCTCCACATCTTGACGGTGCATATGCTGCATTTGGTAAAATTATTGAAGGAATGGATGTTGTAAACCGTATCGCAGAAGAAGATACTGATTACAGCGATCGTCCTCTTGATGAGCAGAAGATCAAATCTATGACTGTAGATACTTTTGGTGTTGACTATCCGGAACCGGAGAAATGCTAAAAATAGCATACAATAAAAAATAATAGAGCCTCATATGATTTTGAGTGCGGTAATATACTGATTGTATATCACACTGTTACTTTCAAAATCACATGAGGCTTTATCTATATTTCATTTCTTCTATCTACCACTTTTATAGCTTTCACTGCTGATTGCAGGATTCCGGATTCTTAATACCTCAGTCCTCGAACACCTTTACTTCGCCATCAATCATCGCATAATAAAGGTCTTTTTCCTTCTTCATTTTTGCTCTTCCATTCGTTCCTTCTGTGATGGCTTTCTCCACTGAGCCAATCTGGTCAGACGGAACCAGCAGGTGCAGTACTACTCTGTCTGTATATTCTGAATCCAGTATCGGAAGCTTCTGTTCTCCGGCAATATACTGGATTTTTCCGATTCCGGTGTAGTCTGTGATCACTTCCATCGAAATACCGTATGTTTTTTCTATCACAGTGCTGGCAGAAAGTCCTTCCTGCAGACTCTTGGAATATGCTCTTACCAGCCCGCCCGTTCCAAGTAAAACTCCGCCAAAATATCTGGTAACTACCGCAGCCACATTATAAATATCTTCGCCCAGGATCACATCCAGCATCGGTCTTCCTGCAGTTCCGGATGGTTCTCCGTCGTCACTGCATCGAGTATATTCACGATTCTTTCCCACTGAATATACATAACAGTTATGTCTGGCATCCCAGTATTTCTTCTTCATCTCCTCTATAAAAGCCAGCGCTTCCTCTTCCGTCTGTACAGGACGTACTGTGGCGATAAATCTGGATTTCTTTTCAACGATCTCGCCCTCCCCGCCCTCATAAACTGTTTTATATTTTTCAAGCATTTTGTTATTCCTCTCTTAAAGTAAATACGCATCTTTGCTGTTCACAGGAAAAATCCTGTTTACAAACAATAATGGTATTTAACTGTCTCTACCGCCACAGTGTACCATGAATTACAGAAATTCGCCAGCACAGTGTATACTAATTTTTATAAAAACTCACAATAACCTCTATAAAGGTACAAAACCAATTGTGAATTTTTATTTTTTTGCTTTATTTACTTATTCTTATTTGATATAATAGAACGGATTATAAAGGAGGTTTAACATGAACTACGGTAAAAAGTCGACTGCAAAGAAGCGGACTGCGCTGATTTCCCGTTCTTCCATGATGGGAAAACGTGCAAGAGTTTCTTTCATCAGAGTCCTGTTCGTATCACTGATAGCACTCTGCATCGCAGTAGCCTGCCTGGGTGTAGGGTCTTTCAGGGGTGTGATTGATAATGCTCCTGATGTTAATGATATTGATATTATGCCACTGGGCTATGCAACTTTTCTTTACGACGATGCCGGAAATCAGATTCGTAAGCTGGCCGCACCGAATTCCAACCGACTGCCGGTTACTTTGGACCAGATTCCTGTAGATTTACAGCATGCGGTCGTCGCAATCGAGGATGAGCGTTTTTATGAACATAATGGCATTGATGTAAAGGGTATCCTTCGTGCCGGAATGAAGGCAATCACTACCGGTGATTTTTCCGAAGGTGCCAGTACAATCACTCAGCAGCTCCTGAAAAATAATGTATTTACCAACTGGACCAGTGAGTCTACTCAGTTTGAACGATTCACACGTAAATTTCAGGAACAGTACCTTGCTGTTCAGGTCGAAAAGAAAACAGATAAGGATACCATTCTTGAAAACTATCTGAACACGATTAACCTTGGAGCCGGATCATACGGTGTACAGGCCGCCGCACGTCAGTATTTTGATAAAGATGTATGGGATCTGAATCTTTCCGAATGTGCAACTTTAGCAGGTATCACACAGAACCCGACCAAATTTAATCCTATTATTAATCCTGAAAGCAACCAGAAGAGACGAAAAGAAGTTCTTCAGCATATGCTGGATCAGAATTATATTACACAGGATCAATATGACGAGGCTCTGGCAGATGATGTTTATTCCCGTATTCAGGCAGCTCAGGAAAAGAATTCCAGTACTGAGAATACTGTTTACACTTATTTCGAGGATGAACTGACTGATCAGATCATCAATGACCTGATGAATATTAAGGGTTATACCAAAACACAGGCAACCAACCTTCTGTACAGCGGTGGACTTAAAGTATATACAACGCAGGATTCTACCATTCAGAATATTCTGGATGAGGAATATTCTGATCCTTCCAATTATCCGGATACTGTTCAGTATGAACTTGATTATGCCCTGACAGTTACCGATCCGGATGGAAATCAGGTAAACTACAGTAAGGAAATGCTACAGCTTTATTTCCAGAATGAAGATCCAGGTTTTGATCTTTTATTTGATTCTCCTGAGGAAGGACAGACTTATGTAGACAGATATAAGGAAAGCATTCTTGCAGACGGAAGCAAAGTTGTTGCGGAACGAGTAAACTTCGCACCTCAGCCACAGTCTTCTATGAGCGTTATCGACCAGCACACCGGTTATGTGAAAGCCCTGATTGGCGGACGTGGAGAGAAAACAGCCAGCCTGACGCTGAACCGTGCAACAGATACAACCCGTCAGCCGGGTTCCACATTTAAGATTGTTTCCACCTATGCACCAGCATTAAACGAAAAGGGAATGACTCTTGCAACAACCTTTGAAGATGAGCCATATGAATATCCGGATGGTTCTCCTGTAAATAACGCAACCCGTTCTTATAATGGAACCACAACGATCCGTACGGCAATTCAGAACTCCATCAACGTTGTCGCCGTTAAATGTTTTGAGGAAGTAACTCCGGATCTTGGATTAAAATATCTCGATAATTTTGGATTTACTACCCTTGCTCATGGAACAGAAGCTGATACAGACGCAAACGGCAATGTATGGAGTGACGCAAATCTTGCTACTGCACTCGGAGGTATCACCAATGGTGTCACAAACGTAGAGCTCTGTGCATCTTATGCAGCAATCGCCAATGGCGGAAATTATATCAAACCGATTTACTACACCAAGATTCTGGATCATAACGGCAATGTACTCATTGAGAATACTTCTGCAGAACGCTCTGTAATCAAAGAAAGTACCGCTTATCTTCTTACCAGTGCAATGGAAGACGTTGTAAAAAAAGGTACCGGTACAGCATGCCAGCTTGATAATATGGCAGTTGCCGGTAAGACAGGTACAACAGAAGCATATAACGACTTATGGTTTGTTGGTTATACTCCATATTATACTTGCGCAGTATGGTCTGGTTATGACAACAATGAAAAGTTACCTGACTATGCACGTAACTTCCATAAGAATTTATGGAAGAAAGTTATGACTCGAATTCACGAAGGACTTCCGTCCAAGGAATTCGAAAAACCTGCAAGTGTAGAGAAATTAAGTGTCTGCGAAGAAACAGGTCTTCTTCCAAGAGCAGGCTGCCCGGTAATTACTGAATACTTTGATGTAGGTACCATGCCGACAGAATATTGTGATCAGCATTTCTATGATGAAAGCTATGATGAATATGATTACAATTATGATAACAGTGATGAGTCCTCCAGCCAGACAGATGCCAATACAGATGACGCCAATAATGATTCAGACACCAACAATAATGGTGATGACAGTAATGGTGGCGAAGATAACAATGACGAAGATAATGGCGATGGTGGTGACTACGGCGGTGACAATGGTGGCGATACTAATGGTGGTGAAGATGACAGCAGTTATCAGATCGATTATTATTAATTTCATATTCCATAACGGGATTTTATAAAAAATTTCCAGTCATATCAATAAAATCCACAGTCTTAATTCAAGACTGTGGATTTTTATATTGATGTAATATTTAGCTTTTGATATATCAATGATGTCAGGGTCAAAAGCCTTATTGTGCTTCTTTGATAACCATACGTGCAGATCCGTAGATACCTGCATCATTTCCAAGATTTGCAAGAATGATCGGTGTCTCTTTGCAGGCTGAGAACGCATACTTCTTATAATATTTCTGAATACAGTCGATCAATGGCTGTCCTGCTTTGGAAACGCCACCGCCAATAACGATTGCTTCAGGGTCTGTAACACATGCAAACATAGCAAGCGTTCCGCCGAGCATTTCACCTACCTGTGCCATAACATCGCAGGCTACTTTATCCCCTTCTTTAAATGCGTCAAGAACATTCTTGGCAGAAAGCTTTGTAAATTTGCGAAGAACTGTCTCTTCTTCTGTAGCTGCCAGAGTTCTCTGTGCCACACGTACGATACCTGTAGCTGATGCATACTGCTCCAGACATCCACAGTTACCGCAGTTGCAGGCTTCTTTTTCCTCATGATTTACTGCTGCATGACCGATTTCTCCACCTGCTCCATGAGCACCGCCAACGATTTTTCCATCAACAATGATTCCACCGCCAACTCCTGTTCCCAGAGTTACGAGGATTACATTCTTAGATCCTGCTGCTGCACCTTTCCATGCCTCTCCAAGTGCTGCTACATTTGCATCATTTCCGGCTTTGGAAGGAAGTCCTGTCAGTTCTGTGAGTTCTTTTGTAACTTCTTTGAATCCCCAGAAAAGGTTTACCGCACATGGTACCTCTCCTCTCTCATTAACAGGTCCCGGAACACCAATTCCTACACCATCGACATCTGATTTGTCCAGCTTGCGTTCTGCTATCTTGTCCAGAATTGTCTTCGCAATATCCGGAAGGATCGCTTCTCCGCTGTTCTCCTTACGTGTCGGGATCTCCCATTTTTCAACTAAAACTCCATCTGTCTGAAAGAGTCCACACTTTACAGATGTGCCACCAACATCAATTCCAAAACAATACTTTCCCATGATATCCTCCAAATTACTTATATTTTTATTATATGATATGATATGAGTGTCAAAAGATCTTTTGACACTCATTTGATACCCGGATTGCTACGCAGCTACGCTGCTCCCGCAGAGTAAACAGTAAGCTTATCTCTCCTCACGTTTTTTTGCAAGGTTTGCCTGAACACGCTTGTACAGTTCTTCTGCTGCATTGTAACCCATCTTCTTCTGTCTGTGGTTGACTGCCGCAGATTCAACAATGATAGCCAGGTTACGGCCAGGGCGAATCGGAAGAGAATGGCATACGATTTTATTTCCAAGATACTCTGTGTACTCTTCATGAAGTCCCAGACGGTCATATTCTTTATCTCTGTCCCACTCTTCCAGTTTAATAACAAGGTCTACAGACTGGGTATCTTTAACACTCTCAACACCAAACAGAGTCTTAACATCAATAATACCAATACCACGCAGTTCAATGAAATGTCGTGTAATGTCAGGTGCAGAACCTACCAAGGTTACATCACTGACTTTACGAAGTTCAACAACATCATCACTTACAAGACGATGACCACGTTTGATCAATTCCAGAGCAGCTTCACTCTTACCAATTCCACTTTCGCCAGTGATCAGGACGCCTTCACCATATACATCCACAAGTACACCGTGAATAGAGATACATGGTGCAAGCTGTACGCCTAACCAGCGGATGATCTCTGCCATGAAACTTGAAGTCGTACGCTCTGTCACAAAGGTCGGAACATTATATTTAATCGCAAGATCGATCATATCCTGTGATGGTCTTGTCATTGTACTGAAAATTACGCATGGAATCTTACTGGAAATAAATCTCTCGTATTTAAATTTCCGTTCTTCATCACTAAGCTGCATCAGATAAGTATATTCTACATATCCGATAATCTGCACACGTTCGTTTGCGAAATGTTCCAGATATCCTGTCAGCTGCAGAGCCGGTCTGTTGATCTCGGCTGTCTTGATCAGTATCTCAGACAGATCAATTTCAGGAGTCAGGTTGTGAAGTCCCAGTTCCTGAACTAATTTTGTCAACTGTACACCTTTCATTTGTTTCTCCTTTTCAGTTCAAAATTTGAGTTACTGTTCACTGCGTTCCCAGCAACAAATTTAACGATATTTTCATTATATCACATCATCATGTGCAACTTCAATTGTAAATAAAAGATACTTTTTGCACAACAAGGAAACAAGAAAATTGTTACTGTTCACTCCGTTCACAGCAACACGCTTCGCGATGCACAGAATTTATGCTAATCGCATAAATTCGCGCGGTATGTCTCGGGATTTTGGCATATTCATGCCAAAACACCTCGCGGAATAGTGGAGTGTGAACAGTAACAGAAAATTACTTACTTTGTGTCAATCGGATATTCGCAATCCGCTTTTGCTACTTGCTCATAACCGAATTTCTAACCCTTAACTTTAGGTGCATGAAAAAAGTCATATACCTGCTGCGCGCTTCCTGCGTTCATACTTTCTGTTTCTGTCAGTTCCTCCAGAGAAGCATCTCTGATATTCTCAATGGACTTAAATTTCCTCATCAAGGCTTTTCTTCTGGTTTCTCCGATTCCCGGGATATCATCCAGCAGAGAATGGACCTGTTCCTTACTTCGCAGGGAACGGTGGAATTCGATAGCAAAACGGTGTGCCTCATCCTGGATCCTGGTGATCAGGCGGAAGCCCTCACTGCTTGTATCAATAGGAATCTCCAAATTATTATAGTATAGTCCTCTCGTTCTGTGATGGTCGTCTTTGACCATACCGCAGACAGGAATATCATCAATCCCTAATTCTGCCAGTACTTTCAACGCAATATTTACCTGTCCTCTTCCACCATCCATTAAAATCAGATCCGGCATGATGGAAAAACTGTCAAACTCGTCTTTTCCTTCATGGGTAAAGCGTCGGGTAAGCACCTCTTCCATACTTGCATAATCATTCGGTCCCTGCACCCATTTGATTTTAAATTTACGGTAATCACTTCGTTTCGGCTTTCCTTTTTCGTAAACGACCATAGAACCAACGGATTCAAATCCACTGATATTGGAAATATCGTACGCTTCCATTCGTTTGATTCCCGACAGTCCAAGCCATTCTTCCACCTCATGAACAGCGCCAATTGTTCTGCCTTCTTCACGTTTGATCCGCTCTCTGTCCTTATCCAGAACCATCTTTGCATTCTCTTCCGCCAGTTCCACCAGTTTCTCTTTCGTTCCTTTCTTTGGAACGCGGATATAGACTCGTTGTTTTCTTCTGGCAGTCAGCCATTCTTCTATGATCTGAGCATCTTCTATTTCCTTTTGCAACATAATTTCTCTCGGGATGAATGGTGTGCCCGCATAGAACTGCTTCATAAAACTTGACAATACCTGTGCTTTCGTATCTCCACGCGCCACACGCAGATAGAAATGTTCGCGTCCAATCAGTTTACCATCGCGGACAAAAAATACCTGCACAACTGCATCCTGTTCACGAAGATCAAGACTTTCATCCATTGCCACTGCAATGATATCCTTATCCTCTTCACCATAACTGGTGATTTTCTGACGCTCCCCGATTTTCTGAATGCTGCGGATCAGGTCACGATATTCCGTGGCATCTTCAAAACGCATTTCATCTGACGCTGCCATCATCTTATCTGTCAGCATATCAATCGTATCCTGGAAATCTCCATTTAGGAATTTCAGCAATTCAGTGATATTTTTCTTATACTCCTCAGAGGTTATATAACCCTGACAGGGAGCTGTACACTGTTTCATATGATAGTACAGGCAGGGACGATCCTTTTTACAGTCTCTCGGCAGTACTCTGTTGCAGGAACGCACTTTATAAAGTTTGCGCACCAGTTCAATTACGTCTTTTACTGCTCCCGCACTGGTATATGGACCAAAATATTTTGTCTTGTCTTTCTTCATTCTTCTGGCGAAAAGTACTCTGGGATATTCCTCATTAACTGTGACTTTAATAAAGGGATAACTTTTGTCATCCTTGAGCATGGTATTGTACTTCGGACGATGTTCCTTAATCAGGTTGCATTCCAGAACCAGGGCTTCCAGTTCTGAATCTGTAATAATGTACTCAAATCTGGTGATATGGGTTACCATCTGCTCAATCTTGGCGCCTTTATTCCTGCTACTCTGGAAGTACTGTCTCACCCTGTTCTTCAGACTGATAGCTTTTCCAACATAGATGATTTCATCTTTCTCACCATGCATGATATAAACTCCCGGCTTGCCTGGAAGTTTCTTTAACTCTTCCTCTATCTGAAACATAAAATCTCCTCCATTTATGCTTCTACGTATTCTACTATTATGTCATTTTTGATAACCGCCATCTGCTTTACTTATATATTTTAGCCATTTATTCTTCATATGCCGCTAATTCAGGCAAGTACTCATGAGCTTGCTAAGTAAATTTATATATAGAAAAAACAGAGTCGGAATATTATCCGGCTCTGTTATTGTATCACTGAATCTCTGTCTTATCCAGCGTTACTGTATTCTCTTTTACATCTGAATCCGGGACTGTTGTCTGATCTGCTATCGTCTGTTCTGTCTCCGTTTGATCCATCTGTTTTGTTACCGGCTCTTCCGGTTTTGTTTCCGTCTTCTCCAGAATTTCCAGGTCATCCAGGTTTTCAGGAATCTCGAGCCCACGCTCTACAGCACGGAATATTTTCATAAATTCCTTGCCTGTAATTGTCTCTCTGCGGATCAGGTAGTCGGCAATCTTATCCAACGCTTCTCTGTGACCGCCGATCAGTCTTTTGGCTTCTTCGTATGAATTATGAAGAAGTACCATCACTTCATGGTCTACCTCTGTCGCAGTGTCATCACCACAGTTTAAAACTGCTCTGCCACTAAGGTACTGATTCTCCTGGGTAGCCAGTCCCATAAGTCCGAATTTCTCAGACATACCATACTGGGTGATCATGGCTCTTGCCACTTTTGTCGCCTGCTCAATGTCATTGGCAGCACCCGTTGTCACTGTATCAAATACCAATTCCTCTGCGGCACGTCCGCCAAGATATCCTACAAGCATTGCTTCCAGTTCTTTCTTGGTGTTGAGATATTTCTCCTCTTCCGGCACCTGCATAACATAGCCAAGTGCACCCATTGTTCTCGGCACGATCGTAATCTTCTGTACCGGTTCTGCATCTTTTTGCAGAGCACTTACCAGTGCATGTCCTACTTCATGATAAGATACAATCTTACGTTCCTGAGCACTTAAGATTCTGTCTTTCTTCTCTTTACCTACAAGAACTACTTCGACAGCCTCGAGAAGATCCTTCTGGGATACCGCACTGCGTCCGCTCTTAACCGCAAGAATCGCAGCCTCATTTATCATATTTGCAAGGTCAGATCCCACTGCGCCGGAAGTTGCAAGCGCAATGTTCTCGAAGTCAACAGTCTCATCCAGATGTACATTTCTGGCATGTACTTTCAGAATCTCAATTCTTCCCTTCAGATCCGGACGGTCAACAATTACTCGTCTGTCAAAACGGCCCGGACGCAGAAGTGCAGGATCAAGAACTTCCGGACGGTTCGTAGCTGCCAGAATCAGAAGACCTTTAGAAGTATCAAATCCGTCCATCTCGGCAAGCAGCTGGTTCAATGTCTGCTCACGCTCGTCGTTGCCACCGCCGTAATGGGAATCACGGCTCTTACCGATTGCATCGATCTCATCGATAAAGATGATACATGGTGCATTCTTCTTCGCTTCCTCAAACAAATCGCGGACACGGGATGCACCCACACCTACGAACATCTCTACAAATTCAGAACCTGACAGGGAAAAGAACGGTACATGCGCCTCTCCTGCTACGGCTTTTGCGAGAAGTGTCTTACCTGTTCCGGGAGGTCCCACAAGCAGGGCACCTTTCGGAAGTTTGGCACCGATGGTCGTATATTTTCCCGGATTATGCAGGAAATCTACAACCTCCTGAAGTGATTCTTTCGCTTCATCCTGTCCGGCTACATCTTTGAAAGTAATTCCTGTGTCTTTCTGAATATAGGCTTTCGCCCGGCTCTTTCCGACTCCCATCATGCCACCGCCCTTATTCATGCGGCGCATAAATACCATCAGCAGTACAAACAGCACGATCGTCGGCAGAAGCACACTGACTAGCATGGAAACAATCTCACCAACTGCATCCGGCTGCTTATATTCAAACTTGATTCCTGTTCCCTCAAGTCTCTCGGTCAGTTTATCTACTGACTCCATCTGATTGGTATAATAAACATCTTCTAAAAATCCTGATGACTGATGTTTCGGTGTGATCGTCAGGGTGTTTGACTGAAGTGAAACTTCCTTCACATCTCCATCATTTACCATCTCAATGAATTTATCGTAAGTGATCTCACTTGAACTGTCCTTGAGCATATTAGTAAACATGGCGAAACATACCAAAGTAACCAGGAGGCATACCAGAAAAGCAAGGATCGACTGATGATTTTTATTCGGATCCGGCTTGCCAGGACCTTTATTATTATCAGGACGATTGCCATTCGGATTATTGTCCATATGATTATCCATTTTCTTCCTCCTAAACGTTATCGTTCTTATTATAAAGAGAATTTTGTTATAAATCAACCGCGAGATTGTGAAATTTCCGTTATGTCTCGGGTTTTCTGTGATCTTCGATCAC
>ERZ791887.2164-NODE-2164-length-11124-cov-2.834131_pt1 | contig 11124 bp, 9 predicted proteins | sample MGYA00510157_ERZ791887 | MGnify/ENA primary metagenome ERZ791887 (study PRJEB30046, sample SAMN00792112) | human gut metagenome | study: EMG produced TPA metagenomics assembly of the A metagenome-wide association study of gut microbiota in type 2... | reverse complement strand
CGGAGTTCCAGCAAGATATGTATGTGGTTACAGATTAAGTGCCGAGGACTTCAAGGAAACTGATCAGTCAACTTATGTTGCAGAGGTTTCTGATAAAAAAATGCACGCGTGGACGGAAATATTTATTGATAATTATGGCTGGGTTCCTGTAGATGTTACGCCAGCAAGTGATGGAAGCTGTGCAGTTTCATATCCGGGTTATGATATTAATACATTTAACAATGTTATGAGTGAACACGGCTGGACACTCGATAAAGCGAGCATTAGCGGTGATAGCAGTGAAGATGTAACTTATGTAAGTACAAGAAGCGGAGCTGTTAAGGTGGCATTAAAAAAAGGCTTTAAAGCAGCTGTAGTGGTTGTTAAATATATAGCAATACTGACTCTTGTTATATTAATTGTCTTGCTGCCATTATGGATTAAGTTATACAGGGTAAGCAGGCTCAGGAAAATTCAGTCTTTAAGTTCGTGTGATATATATGAAAGATTAATGGAAATGCTGCATTTTGCGGGAGATTTTACCGGATATAACGGGACAGAGGAAGATTTTGCTTATAAGCTTTCGGAACGTTATGGCAATATTACATACGAAGAAGCAAAAAATGTATACGATAGTATGATGTATATACGTTTTGCTGATACAGATAAAGGCAGGTCATATTATAAGAAGAATGTATTGGCCTTATACAGAAAAGCGGCGGAAGAAACTTATAAGGAATTAAAGAAGAAAAAGAGAATAGTATTCAAATATGCGCATTGTTATATCTGATTTTAATATTGACGAATAATTTCTTTCGCATTATTATATGTTATATATAACAATGGAGGAAAAATATATGACGTTAGCTCTTATAACAGCAAAACAGGTTATTGTATTATTTATATTAATATTTTCTGGATTTATATGCGTTAAGACAGGTGCAGTAAAAATAGAGGGAAGGAAGTCATTTTCTGACCTTCTGGTATATTTTGTTGTGCCTTGTATGATAATTAATTCTTATCTGACAGAATTTGATGACAATATTTTTAAAAATATATTGTACGCACTGGGATTAAGCATACTGCTTTTAGTTGTTGGATTTGCCATAACATTTTTATTATCTTTTAAGTTAAAAGGAGATAATGTGCCTATCGTAAGATTTGGTTGTATGTTTTCTAATGCAGCATATATGGGATTTCCCCTGATACAGGCTCTATTTGGAAGCGAGGGACTTATATATGCAAGTGCCTTTGTGACAGCATTTAATATATTTTTATGGACACTTGGATATTCAATTGTAAGCAGAACCTTTGATTTAAAAGCAATTGTTAAAAAGATATTCACAACACCAGCTATAATATCAGTGTTTATCGGACTTTTAATATTTATTGCAGGAATTCCGCTTCCAGATATTATAAGCCAGCCAATAAGTTATGCGGCGGCTATTAACACGCCATTATCTATGTTTATTACAGGTATGATAATTGCGGCAAGCCCAATAAAGAATATGTTTAATAATAAGCTTGTATATTTTGCAATTATTGTCAGAATGTTCATTATACCTGTAGTGTGCATAGCTATTTTTAAAATATTTAATATCAGCGGAATGGCTGCTGATGTTGTAATTATTCTTGAGGCATGTCCTTGTGCATCAATATCTTCTGTATTTGCGGTGCAATTCGGATATGATGAGGACGTTGCGGCGGCTATGGTGGTGCTTACTACATTTATAAGCATAATAACACTGCCGGCGGTGGCACTTATTATAACTACATTAATATAATGATACCAGGGGCAAAAGGATTAAAACTATGTGAGTTTGCTCATATTTTGGGGCTTTTGCCACAACATCATATAATTAATATGTGTTAAATTTTAATTAAACATTATATTAACTTGGGGATAGCCATTTATTTTTTGTTAAATGTATGCTATTATACACAAGTATTTTATGATTATGAGAGTATAATAGAGGTTATTTATGAAGATACTATTTGTTTCGCTTGGCTGTGATAAGAATCTTGTTGATACTGAGAATATGCTTGGCATCTTAAAGAATAAGGGATTTGAGTTCACTGATGATGAATGGGAAGCTGATATTATAGCAATTAATACCTGCTGTTTTATAGGCGATGCCAAGCAGGAAAGTATTAATACAATACTTGAGATGGCAGAACATAAGAAAGATGCCAGATGTAAGGTGCTTGTAGTTGCAGGCTGTCTTGCACACAGATATCAGGATGAGATTATTAAGGAAATTCCGGAAGTAGATGCATTTGTTGGAACATCTTCTTATGATAAGATTGCTGATATGATTAATTCTGTACTTGAAGAAAAGGGCATATCTAATTTTGTTGAAGATGCGAACAGAATGCCAATGGTTGAAGCTGATAGAATTGTGACAACCCCGGGTTATTATGAGTATTTAAAGATTGCAGAGGGTTGTGATAAGCACTGTACTTACTGTGTAATACCTAAGGTAAGGGGAAGCTTTAGAAGCTTTCCTATTGAGTATCTTGTTAATCAGACTAAGAAGCTCGTTGAGGGCGGTGTTAAAGAGATTATACTTGTTGCACAGGAAACAACTCTTTATGGAGTTGATTTATATGGAAAGAAGTCGCTTCCTAAGCTTTTACATAATCTTGGCTTAATAGAAGGACTTGAATGGATAAGAATTCTTTACTGTTATCCGGAAGAGATTAATGATGAGCTTATAGAAGCTATTAAAAATGAGCCAAAGGTCTGTCATTATCTTGATATGCCTATACAGCACGCAAGCGACAATATTCTTAAGCGTATGGGTAGAAGAACTTCAAAGCAGGAGCTTACAGATATTGTTGCAAAGCTTAGAAGGGAGATTCCTGATATTGCCTTAAGAACTACACTTATTACAGGCTTTCCTGGTGAGACAGATGTGGATCACGAGGAAGTTATGCAGTTTATAGATGAGTGTGAGTTTGATAGATTAGGTGTATTTACATATTCAAGAGAAGAGGATACTGTAGCCGCACAGATGCCTGACCAGATTGATGAAGAGATTAAGGAAAAATACAGAGATGAGTTAATGCAGTTACAGCAGGAAATATCAGCAGACAGGTCAGCCGCTATGATTGGACGAATTGTGAGAGTTATGATTGAAGGCTTTATACCAGAAGATAATACATATGTTGGACGTTCATACAAAGATGCACCTAATGTTGATGGTCTTGTATTTGTTGAATGTGACAGAGAGCTTATGTCAGGTGATTTCATTGATGTTAAGATTACAGGCTCAACCGAATATGATCTTATTGGAACTATTGTTGAATAATTAACATCACAGATATTAATATGCACAATGCAGTAAGATTATATGCAGAAGTGTAGGAATGGAGAGTATTATGAATTTACCTAACAAATTAACAATTTTAAGAATGATTATGATTCCTGTATTTCTTGTTGTATTATATATACCAGGATTGGGAATGGCTGGAAATATAGCAGCTGCGGCAATATTTATACTTGCAAGCATTACAGATTTTCTTGATGGAAAGATTGCAAGAAAGTATAACCTTGTAACTAACTTTGGAAAGTTTATGGATCCACTTGCTGATAAGCTTTTAGTGTGTTCGGCACTTATTGCACTTGTGGACTTTGATAAAGTTGCTGCCTGGATTGTAATAATTATTATTGCAAGAGAATTTATAATAAGTGGTTTCAGGCTTATCGCGGCTGACAATGGTGTTGTTATCGCAGCAAGTTACTGGGGCAAGTTTAAGACAACTTTCCAGATGATAATGATAATTCTTCTTATATTAGACCTGAATTATCCATTTAGCGGGGTCGTTAATATGGTAGTCACATATATTGCCCTTATACTTACGGTTGTTTCACTGATTGATTATATTGTAAAGAATTATAAAATCTTTATAGAGGGTTCTAATAACTAGTTGATATTGATAAGCTGTTTTATGAAAAATTGATAAAGACAGATTAATTAATAAACTGAGGTGATTGTTAATTGCTGATTGATATGGAATAGCTATTCGATGTTTTTATGTGTTAAATGTTTATATTTAATATTTGCAGATGATGGTTCGGGTGTGTTGTGCATTCGAACCATTGTTGAATTATGAAGGGATTAATAAAAGGAGTCGAAACGAAATATGAAATTAGAGGAAGAAGTTGTTAAGAAATTAAAAGAGTGCAACTGCCTGCTGACAACTGCTGAGTCCTGCACAGGCGGTATGGTTGCATCTTCAATTGTAAATGTAAGCGGTGCATCAGAAATATTTCACGAAGGCTATATTACTTATTGCGATGAAGCTAAGCACAAAATACTTGGTGTCAGCAATGATACACTGCAACGATATAAAGCGGTGAGCAGTAATACAGCCTGTGAAATGGCAGACGGAGCATTAAAATCCGCCAATGCGGATATAGCTGTATCAGTGACAGGCGTTGCAGGTCCGTCTATGGAAGACGATAAACCTGTAGGTCTTGTATATATTGGAATAGCACATAATTGCAGGAGCTATGCTAAAGAATTCAACTTTACAGGTGATAGGGAGGCTGTACGTAAAAAAGCCTGTGAGGAAGCTCTGAATATGATACTGGAAGAATTGTCGCAGGTATAGGCTTGCAGGATATGATTGAAGTATAATTTGATATCATATTTAATCAGCAATTTGAAGCAATATAGATGTTAATATCAGTAGAATATATTGGTGAAATATTATTTATATCTTTACACAAAGAGTGGTATATGGTAGGATATATTTATCCAATATGTTACATAGTAATAATAACTAAGACTTGATCCAGGGCTGCAATTATAATTCGGACTATGTTGTAATTAGATGTTATATTAAGTTGACATTATATAATTAACCCGGATTATAACCGGCATTTTTAATGCTGTAATGTACTGGCTGGTATAGATTTCAGGTGAATATATACAGTGTTTAATTAAATTTACTATTTTTACAGAATGAATGTTCGAAAATCTATTGACAAATGACACAGTATATAATATTATCATTAAAGACGAACGAATGTTCATTGATATGGAGGTATTTATAATTGGTTAATAATGAAGATAAGATGAAAGCACTTGATGCTGCGATTTCTAATATTGAGAAACAGTTTGGTAAGGGTTCTGTAATGAAGCTTGGTGATTCAGCTACTAATATGAATGTTGAATGTATTCCGACAGGTTCATTAAGCCTTGATATAGCACTTGGTTTAGGTGGAGTGCCTAAGGGAAGGGTTGTTGAGATATATGGTCCTGAATCTTCAGGTAAGACAACAGTAGCACTTCATATGGTTGCAGAAGTTCAGAAGCGTGGCGGTATAGCTGGATTTATAGATGCAGAGCACGCACTTGACCCAGTATATGCTAAGAATATAGGTGTAGATATTGATAATTTATACATATCACAGCCCGACAGTGGCGAGCAGGCACTTGAGATATGTGAGACAATGGTAAGATCTGGTGCTATTGATATCGTTATTGTCGATTCAGTAGCTGCACTTGTACCTAAGGCTGAGATTGATGGCGATATGGGTGATTCACATGTAGGTTTACAGGCAAGACTTATGTCACAGGCTTTAAGAAAGCTTACTCCTGTTGTAAGTAAGAATAATTGTGTTGTTATATTTATCAACCAGTTAAGAGAGAAAGTTGGAGTTATGTTCGGTAACCCAGAGACAACCACAGGTGGCCGTGCACTTAAGTTCTATGCTTCTGTGAGACTAGATGTCCGTAAGATAGAGACATTAAAATCCGGCGGAGAAGTTATTGGTAACCGTACAAGGGTTAAGATTGTTAAGAATAAGGTTGCACCTCCATTCAGGGAAGCAGAATTTGATATAATGTTCGGTAAAGGAATATCAACAGAGGGCGATTTAATTGATTTAGCTTCTAATGTGGGAATTGTACAGAAGAGTGGAGCTTGGTTCTCATATAATGGAGAGAAGATTGGACAGGGTAGAGAGAATGCTAAGCAGTTTCTTCTTAACAATCCAGAATTAAAGGATGAGATAGATAAGAAAGTTCGTGCCCATTATGGAATAGGTGAAGAAGCTGATACGGCAGAAGCAGAAGATGCTAAAGCTAAGTCTAAGAAAAAGACTGGCGAGAAAGAGGCAGAAGAAGTAAATGTATAATGATGAAGTTACCTCAGATATACAATATTTAGTTACTTCGATTATCGATGTTAATAAACAACGCAGGAGAGTATTTGTTAATTACGAACCTGCGTTCGTTTTATATAATTCAGAGATAAGAAAGTATCAGATTAAAGTGGATAGTGTTATTATGTCCGATATTTACAATGAAATAATAACTATACTTACTAAAAGGGCTAAGATAAGGGCAATGGCTCTGCTTAAGAGCCATGATTATACAGAAGGCAGGCTAAGGGAGAAGCTATGGGCTAATGGTTATCCTAAGTGCTGTATTGATGAGACTATAGCGTATATATATTCATATGGTTATATTGATGACAGAAGATTTGCTGATAATTATATAATATCGAGGTCATCTTCTAAATCAAGGCGTGTGATTGAGACATCTTTGTTAAAGCTTGGTGTTTCTGCTGATATTATTAAAGAAGCCTGTGATGAATTTTATTGTGAGGAAGATGATTATGCAAAGGAGATTAATGTAATAATCGGACATATCAATAAAAAGATTAATTCAATTGATATTAAAGATTATAATCAATTACAGAAATTAAAAGCTTCACTTTACAGAAAGGGCTTTAGGCTTGATGATATCAATAAAGCACTTGATATGGTATGTGATACTAATGAGTATTAATAGGCCGGATAATATATGCAAGATAATGACAAGTTAGGTTGATGTAACCTTGACATAATGCCGTTTAGAGTATAATATTAGTATGTTGTATTTTTTGTACAATGAAAACTTAATAAGGAGGTGCTCCTGTGTCATTTATTTCGGCAGTTGTCACATTTTTTGTTACACTTGTGATAGTCGCACCTATTACCTGGGTTGTATCTAGTAAAGCCATCAATAAAAGCAATGATGAAAAGATTGGCAATGCGAACGAAAGAGCCAGAGAAATAATAGATGAAGCGTTGAAAGCGGCTGAGACTAAGAAGAAAGAGGCACTCTTAGAAGTTAAAGAAGAATCTTTAAAGACTAAGAATGAGCTTGAGAAAGAGACTAAGGAAAGACGTGCAGAAATTCAGAAGTACGAGAAGAGAGTCCTTTCTAAAGAAGAAACTCTTGACAGAAAGATTGAAGCAGTAGAGAAGCGTGACTTAGGTATTACCAGAAAAGAAGAAGAACTTGGTAAACAAAGACAGAAGGTTGACGAACTTGAAAAGAAAAGACAGCAGGAACTTGAAAGAATCTCTGGATTAACCTCCGAACAGGCAAAAGAATATCTATTAAAAACTGTTGAAGATGAAGTTAAACATGATACTGCTGTAATGGTTAAGACATTAGAAAGCAGGGCAAAAGAGGAAGCAGATAAAAAGGCAAAGGAATTAGTGGTTAATGCAATTCAAAGATGTGCCGCTGACCACGTTGCCGAGACAACTATATCAGTTGTACAGCTTCCTAATGATGAAATGAAAGGCCGTATTATAGGTAGAGAGGGTCGTAACATAAGAACTCTTGAAACTCTTACAGGTGTGGAACTTATTATTGATGATACACCTGAGGCAGTCGTTTTATCAGGCTTTGATCCAATTAGAAGGGAGATTGCAAGAATCGCTCTTGAGAAGCTTATTCTTGATGGAAGGATTCATCCAGCAAGAATTGAGGAGATGGTTGAAAAAGCCCAGAAAGAAGTTGAAGCTGCAACCCTTGAGGTTGGTGTCCATGGAATTCATCCTGAATTGGTTCGCTTACTTGGTAAGTTAAGATACAGAACCAGTTATGGTCAGAATGTATTAAAACATTCAATTGAAGTAGCTCAGATTACAGGATTGTTAGCCAGCGAATTAGGTCTTGATGTAAAGATGGCAAAGAGAGCTGGTTTATTACATGATATAGGTAAAGCTGTCGACCATGAAATGGAAGGCTCACATATTCAGTTGGGTGTTGACCTCTGTAGAAGATACAAGGAATCAGCACTTGTTATTAATGCGGTAGAAGCTCATCATGGTGACGTTGAACCAGAAAGTTTAATAGCCTGTCTTGTACAAGCTGCTGATACAATCTCAGCCGCAAGACCTGGTGCTAGAAGAGAGACGTTAGAAACTTACACAAACAGATTAAAACAATTAGAAGATATTACCAACTCATATAAGGGAGTTGAGAAGTCTTTTGCTATTCAGGCAGGTAGAGAGGTTCGAGTAATGGTTGTTCCTGAAGTGATTAGTGATTCAGATATGGTATTACTTGCAAGGGATATTTCTAAACAGATTGAAAATCAGATGGAATATCCAGGACAGATTAAAGTTAGTATTGTAAGAGAATCAAGAGCTGTTGATTACGCTAAGTAATTACGAACATATTTAAAGAACCAGAGAAGCTACCAAGAATTCAAAATTCTTGGCAGCTTCTTTTTTTATGTTTTGTATTAGTATTTACTATAATATTTCGTCTTATACTATTGTGTAGCCTTTTGTTGATGTCAAATTGGTTAATAGACTAAATTACCTTTTGATTTTAAGTGTTAATATGCCAGAATTAAACATATGGCAGTTATATACAATAATTATTACAATGCTTATTGAAATGTAATTCTTAGTATAAAATTCAAAGGCTGACTTAATAATATTAAGCTAACACTTAATTTTATTAATAAAATTCTTAAAAATGTCTAATTAATTAATATTTTTAATCAAAATTCATAAATATAATGTGAAAACTATTGCTAAAAAATCATCTTCATAGTATAGTATTTAAGACCTTTTAATTACGAAATGGAGGATTAATATGCAGTATAATGAAATGAGCAAAGAACAGTTATTACAGTTAAAGGCTGAACTTGATGAAAGATACAAGGAAGCAAAAGCTAAGGGACTTAACCTTAATATGTCAAGAGGTAAGCCATCAGCAACTCAGCTTAATGTAACAATGGATATGCTTGATGTAATCAATAGTTCATCTGACTTAAAGTCAGAGGACGGAACAGATTGTAGAAATTATGGTGTTCTTGATGGAATTCCTGAAGCTAAGAAGCTTATGGCAGATATGATGGGAACAACACCTGAACACGTTATTATATATGGTAATGCAAGTCTTAATATTATGTATGATCAGGTATCAAGAGCGTATACACACGGTATTCTTGGAAATACACCTTGGTGCAAGCTTGATAAAGTAAAGTGGCTCTGTCCAGTTCCAGGCTATGACAGACATTTTGCTATAACAGAAAGATTTGGAATTGAAATGATTAATATTCCAATGTCTGTTGATGGACCTGATATGGATATGATAGAGAAGCTTGTAAGCGAAGATGAGTCTATTAAGGGTATCTGGTGTGTACCTAAGTATTCAAATCCTCAAGGCTACACATACTCAGATGAGACAGTAAAGAGAATGGCAGCATTAAAGCCAGCAGCTAAGGACTTTAGAATATTCTGGGATAATGCGTATGTTATTCATCATCTTTATGATGACAAGCAGGATGAAATCCTTGATATTATTTCTGAATGTGAGAAAGCTGGAAATCCAGACATGGTATTTGAATTTGCCTCTACATCTAAGGTTACATTCCCAGGTTCAGGTGTGGCAGCACTTGCAACATCAAAGGATAATGTAGCTGATATTAAGAAGCAGATGACAATTCAGACAATTGGTCACGATAAGATTAACCAGTTAAGACACGTAAGATATTTCAAGAATGTTGCAGGTCTTAAGGAACATATGAAGAAGCACGCTGAATTTATGCGTCCAAAGTTTGAAGCTACTTTAAAGGTGCTTGAAGATGAACTTACAGGTCTTGGAATTGGTACTTGGTCAGAGCCAAGAGGAGGATACTTCATATCATTTGATGCTATGGAAGGCTGCGCTAAGGCAATAGTTGCAAAGTGTAAAGAAGCAGGTGTTATCCTTACAAACGCAGGTGCTACATTCCCTTATGGAAAAGATCCTAAGGACAGCAATATAAGAATTGCACCATCTTTCCCTACACCAGAGGAAATGTCTGAAGCAGCAGAATTATTTGTATTATGTACAAAATTAGTAAGTGTAGAAAAGCTTCTTGAGCAGAAGTAATTTAATAGAAAAACATTAATAAAATGTTGATAAAAATTAAAACTAAATCCTGAAAGGAGCAGGCAGTATGGCAAAGATAGGCTTTATTGGAATGGGTAATATGGGATATGCTATGCTTAAAGGTGTCCTTAATGTATTTGAACCATCAGATATTATATTTACCTGTCCAGACCTTGATAAATGTAAAAGGATAAGTGATGAAACAGGTGTCAAATATGCTGAGAGCAATGCAGAGTGTGCTAACAATGCCCAGTATATAGTATTAGCAGTTAAGCCACAGGTATATAGTGCTGTAATGAAGAATATAGTTAATGTCATAAGAGAAGACAGCGTTGTTATATCTATAGCACCTGGAATTACAATAGACTCTATTAAGGATAATCTTGGAATTAATACTAAGGTTGTAAGAGCAATGCCTAATACACCTGCTCTTGTCGGAGAAGGGATGACTGGCGTATCATACAATAAAGATGAATTTTCGTTTGAACAGAGAGATGTTATAGACAGATTTTTTAATTCATTTGGAAAGGTTGTCTATGTTGATGAGAAGCTTATGGATGTTATTGTATGTGCAAGCGGAAGTTCACCAGCATATGTATATATGTTTATTGAGGCACTTGCTGATAGTGCTGTCAAATATGGAATTAAGAGAGATGATGCTTATAAATTAGTTGCACAGACAGTTCTTGGCTCAGCTAAGATGGTTCTTGAAACTAACGAGCATCCGGGAGTGTTAAAGGATAAAGTATGCTCACCGGGTGGTACAACAATAGCTGGTGTAGCAGCACTTGAAGAACACAATTTCCGTAATGCTGTCATAAAAGCCACAGATGCATGTTATGATAAGTGTCATAATATTAAATAATAAAAATGAGGATTCAATATGGAACATATAAAAAGAGTTGGCAGAGAGTTGATGTATAAAGGTTCAATGCTTGAATTTTATAAAGATACGATTGTTACA
>ERZ791887.2163-NODE-2163-length-11125-cov-8.814002_pt1 | contig 11125 bp, 11 predicted proteins | sample MGYA00510157_ERZ791887 | MGnify/ENA primary metagenome ERZ791887 (study PRJEB30046, sample SAMN00792112) | human gut metagenome | study: EMG produced TPA metagenomics assembly of the A metagenome-wide association study of gut microbiota in type 2... | reverse complement strand
TTTTTTGAAAACAAAACGCACGGTGCAGGTCATTGCCCTACATCGTGCGGGAGGATCTTACAACATTCCTCTTGCCCCGCCCGCCGAAAAAGGGTATACTGTCCCTATCGGTGCGGGGAATCCCGTTGTGTAGGTGGTGTCATCACCTGCGCAGGTGCAAAGGAGCGGCAACTCCTTTGTACTGCCGTGTTTTTTACTTTCTGATTGTATTATACGGTATCTGCGCTCAGATATCAATGCACAGATTCCACAAACATCTGAGTGCAGATATGTCAAAGTTGACAATATAGACAAGGAAAGCAAAATGACTTATACTGATACCATCAATAAGAGGCGGAGGTGCGCAATGTCTACTGAGGAAGCCAAGCGCAGAGCAAAGAAAAAATTCATTGCAGAAAAACTGGAGGGGATTACCTTCCGCGTGCCTGTTGGACAAAAATCCCGCATTCAGGAACACGCCAAGGCTCAGGGCGAATCCACCAACGCCTTTATCTATCGTGCGGTGAACGAGGCCATCGAGCGGGATGAGAAGAAAGCTGATAGAGAAGAATAATCAGTGCGGAAAGGTTTTATTCTGGAGTTGGGCAAAGATCACGAGGAAATGAATGACGAGAAAAGTGGCGGAGGATACGCAATCCACGGGGAAAAATTCATCGTCTCATAATACAGTTTTTATGTTTTGCGGGGATTGGAGCAGCACCCAACAAGCATGAAAAAACAGGCGGATTCCGTGTGAATGGAATCCGCCTGTTTTCGCAAAGCGGGTACCTCTTTGTATTGCTTGCCGCTTTCTTATTCCTGTTATTTGACAAGGGGAAAACTCCTTGTAGCAAGACTTTTGTGGAGCGGCGCACGCACTTTACGCCATAGAAAGTGTGATAAGTTCAGGTAACAGACTTTGAACAGTGTTAGCGCCGGGCCAACCCCCCAGGGGGCTAATTTCACCCGATCCGAACAACAGAAACGCTACAAGCACCCGCTGTGTGGCCATTTTTGTGTGCAACAAACTGCTTACTGAATTTCCTTAATTACATATTCTTTCTCGGAAATTTCCACTTTGCTACCCTCTTTTTTTCCAAGTAAGTTCTTTGGTTTAGTAGTTACCTGACCCAAAAGCCATGGTTTATTGGGATTAACCACCTTACCCCGAACAATTTTAAGAGTATGTTCGTATGCTTTTCCGGTGGTATCGCTATACAATTGGAACGTACTTCCCTCCTGGAGAGACGGAATTTGCTGTACCTCGTCCATTAGTTTTTTACACAACTGAACGGCTTGCTCCTCGTCCAAGAAGTCCAGAACTGTAATTGCACCCGCTTGATTAAGCTTCGCAAAGTACAATCTAGTATCCTCGCGGGAAAGATTAGGATGTTTTTTCAGTTCTTTCATGGCAGCCAGTGCAATCGTTCTGTTACGGCCATAAGAGCGTTCGCCGATGTTTACAAGCACATCCTGTTTCGTGAACAGAAGCTCCGTGTACTCATACGGATTCTCATTGCCTTCGTCGTATGTAAGGTACACACTCCAGTACAGTCTGGCAATACCTTGACGCACATAATCCTTACCTAAGCCATAATTGAAGAAATAACGGTTTTTTACACGTTCCAGAGCCTTTTCACGAGGAGATTTCTTTCCGTCATCGGGATCTTCGTCTTCGTCAGGAACATTGACCTTCCAACGATTACACATATAATCCCAATGTTGTGCATGAGCCAAATAAGCCCACAATCTTAAGTCGCTGGCCTGCACAGGATTCAGTTTTCCATTGAAAGCTTCGAATACAATTTTTGCGTTCTGAAAATCTGTTTCAGGACCGCCAAGAACTAATTCATAATCAGGAACTTCGATACCGGTGTCAAAATAGTATTTGGGCGTCTCCTTTTCAATGAAGTACTGATCAATCCAGCGCGTTTCGGACTGATACTTTTCCAAGTTGACCCCGACATCTTTCTGGAGGGAATCTAATGCTTTTTCCTTCATGTAATATACTTTCATGAGATCCTCCTCACTCGACCAGGCTCAGATACTGCAAAGTTGTAGCATAGTTATTGCCCAGAAGTAATTCCGCGGAAGCGAACGGCTTATCCAAAAGCTGACGATACTTGTCCTCTTTGTTTTCTGCAGCGCGTTTGAGATTCACAACAATGGTTTTATACCACGCCTTAGATTCAAGGCCACTTGGCTGATTGGGATAATTAACATCATTTGCAATGATCCCAATAGCTTCAACGAGTGCGGGAATAGACAGGACGGCATTAAGTGCTTTATATTTTTCCGGTTTGTATCCACACTCCAGATATCTATCGTGCTGATCTGCAGGCAGAGTAATTTCAATCAGACTACCGGAAAAATCACAGCTGATATCCTTTGCGGTTTCGCTTCGCGCAATCGTGACAGGAGATGTACCGTTCTTAATAACATCGTCCTGATACAGCGCATCGAATGTTCTGATTTCGCCAATTGCAATAACGTCACCAGCGTTGAGATCAAAGGTCATACCCTTATATTCTTCTTCAAAATCATCATTGGTGAATCCGAGGATTTGAGTTGTTGCGATAATGCAAGGTATGAGTTCAACACGCTCGTGCACAGAAGCAGGCTCAAGGCGGATAGGAGTGTTTCCCTTAACAGGGAACAACTTTCGATACCAAGTTGCGGGAGACTGAATCTCAACGGCATACGTGAACTTACCTTCCTCGATCAGGGCAGCGATGCCTGCATTGTTGATTTCAAAGGCGGGATGCACAAGGTAACTATCCGGTTGCAGATTTACCACGAGATCGCCTTTGAAAGTGGTGGAGTGGTAATCTTCCTCACTGACCCGAATCACCGGATATGGATAGTTAATGTTAGGATTTAGCATACGCCCGCACCTCCAAACTCTTTCTGCCAACTTCCGACAGCTTAATGTCAACCATCTTCTTGTCACCCTTAGCCACAGAGCCTACGTTGATCATGCCGTTTTTGATAGGCAGTCTCTTACCATTTGCTGTAGCTTTAGAGATTTCGGCTCGTGCAAGATTATCATCATCTCCACCCAGTCTAATAGCCAACATCAGATCCTCTGCAGTTTCATCAGCGATAAAGGAGATGCGATATTCACCGGTCGCACTGTTGAACGGGGTTTTTACCTTAGAAATAAAGACTTCGGAAACTTTCCCGGTACCGTTACCACGCTTATTGTTTCTCTTTTTCTTAGACTCCTGGTCATCCTCTTCCTTTTTGGGCGGTTTCTTTTCTTCTGGCTTTTTGCGTTTGGAACCACCGTTCTTTTTCATGCTGATATCGGCTTGGCGGCGGTGCTTGCCAGTCTTGACACTCTCGATTTCAAACGACAGCGGACGAAAATCAGCGAAGGCTTCTTCTTCCTGCTTATCGTCATCCGACTCCTCCGTCTGAAGGAACTCACTCAAACCAAAAGCGTCAACAGAATCCTTTCCGAAGTCAGGCATCTCTTTCTTGGCGGCGTCAAGAATAATCGAGTGAATTTTGTTGATGATGCTCTTTGCCATATCCTTTTTCTCACGGTATTCATCAGCAGCCCAGTCATCATGAGCCTGGTTTTCGCACTTTCTAAGGAAACTACTGATGTTGTCCTCGGGTTCAAGAGACTTCGCACCTGCACCAGTTGCAATGAAAATACCAGTGAAATTCATAGGGATTCTAAAGGCAGTGTCCTCGCGGATTTTCATACCCGCCTCACGCATTTCAAGCACTTTCTTTTCTGCGACATCATCACCGGTGAGCAGATACAGTTCGTATTCACCCATATCTTTTCCGTTATACTTGAAGTGATCTCTAATCATTTTATGGGAACCGCACAGAAGCTTCCAATATGCTGGTGCGGTGTACTGGAATGTGACATCATCTTTCATGTGCTCTGCACAGTATTTTTCAAAGAAGGTAATCATTTCGCCGAGGTTATTCTGGGTAATGGTTATATTCTTATCTCCCTCGGCAACAGTCACCTCCAAATTTCCTCCAAAAATGGAATAAAAGAAATACTCAATGACACTAATTGCAGACTGTTCCATCCAATCAGAATCTTTTTCAAAGCCTAGGACGAAAATATCTGTACCCACTTCATCTCTACGGAAGATAGGTGCAATATCGTCAGTAGCAAGAACAGCATCATAGTTCTCACTTGTTGTATCAGCAAAGAGGCCAATGTTGTGTTTTAATTTACCTTCTTCCTTAAACGTTGTAAGAAGGGCTTTTCCTTGGAATGCAGTCTCACCATCAACAGTTTTGGTTGAGTAAAAAACTGTTCGCAAAGAGGAAAAGGTAAAAGGCGCAAATTTACCTACACCAAAAGAACCGCTAGAACCGCCGGTTTTATTTGTTGCACTGCGCTCTCTTACAAGGCCGCTCCATTTACTACCTTTTTCGGCCAGCACACCACATAGACCGGTTGTGTTGTAGTCGCTAATCTTGAGGGCTGGGACTTTACCTGGATGTGCAAGATAGCGATCAGCTGCATCTTGAATGGTTTTGAGTTTAACCCCATCGTCTCCGTTAGGGTAGTATTCATAGCATTTGTGGATGACAGAGTTGAGTCTCTCTACATCTGGGATATCGTCTCTATCTATGTACACCAGTTCAAAACGCACCCGTACCGGCGTTCCCGCAGGGAGATTATGATCAGGTGCATCGGTAGAGTTCTGAAGAATCTCTTTTGTTAAGCCGATGTAGGGTTTTCTCTTAAATACTCCAATACCTACATCGTTAACACCGACTTTATCAGACGCTCCTAAATCGGAAAAAATAAACCTATATTTATCATCCCAGGCGAACATAGTGTCTACCTCCTCAATCCAACTTGAACTTGTTGCCCTTTTGGCTTTCCTGTTTGTTGAATCTTTTTTTCGCTGCATCCAATTCCGTCTGAATAGCGCTGAAGATTTTGGTAACATCTTTTTGCGTATACTCATACTGGCTCTGGTTAGAGCAATTACCGAGTAGCTGAATCATATCAATAATCTTGTTTGTGCGTGCTTCAGCTAAACGGACAAATTTATCTCGTTTAGTTTCCTCTGCATTCCCCATATATTACACCTCCAGCAATTTCTTGTCGAAATAATATCATGGCAACAATCACTATGTCAATAGCATTTCAAAAATACTAGAAATATTTTTCAAATATTTTGAATGAAAATATTCTCTTGCTGTAAATAAAATAAAAGTATCTGTAAAATAGCAGATGCTATTTTACAGATACTTTTGAAGCAATGAATTTAATTAAGATTGTCCAATACTTTGTATGCAATACCTTCTGCCAACAACGGCGGGACAGCGTTACCTACTTGCTGATACTGAGAATCTTTTGAACCTTCAAATATAAATCTATCTGGGAAGGATTGAAGTCTTGCAGCCTCACGTACTGTAATGGCCCGGTCGAGTGCTGGATGAATCCACATAGATTTTCTCACATTCACAACGGTACCACTTGGCTTTGTTGGATCCAACCGCAAATAAATTGTGTTCTGTGTCCGTTCCGGCTTGGAATATGTGTCTTTCAATGATGTATCCAAACTGTGAAAGTTTTTCCCTTGCGGGATAGCTCGAAACCGCTTCAGTGCAACATCCGTAGTTTTGGTTGTGATATGGTTATTAACTCCTGTGCTATTCGCTCTCATAGATGTGGCATAGTTCGAAAGCTGATCGTCAACATGATAAGGCATCTCTGTATGCTTTGGGGCATAACACGCATCATAGCTTTGCAGATCCGAAATAGCATCGCCAACTGTTAAAAGCGTAATATTTTCAGGTGCAACAGGCATCGATATTTTTTCTTTTTTGAACGCGTTTTTGCGCACACCCATTACAATATAGCGCCGTCTCTCTTGAGGAACCCCATACCATTCTGCATTTACTGTACAACCATCTTGAACATACTCATCGCCAAGGATTGCGTTGATATAGTCAATTACTGAATAGGAGCGCACATCAAAGTATAGTGCGCCAGCTTCAGTTGTCCGATATGTACCGATCAGCTCATTCTGCCGTATTTCACGGAGGGTAGAAAGCATTTTCTGCATTTTTATTATTTCATCTAACTCATCAATACAGAGTTCCACATTATTTGCATCGACGGCATCTCTAACAATTCGAAGGCACCGACGCGTATGCTGCTGTGCAACGTTCGGATTTTCAATCTGCGCGATATAAGTGTCAATTTGAGTAATAATCTCTGTACGGTGCTTTGCCATATAATTGGGAAGCCTTCGAGGATTGTTTTTATTCTTATTCAACACAGATAGGAGTTGCTTCAAATCTGCAGGAAGGCTAAGCGCATCGATGTCAAGGGACTCCACCTGCTCATAATCAATACCCGCAAATCTGTCGGTTGCTACCAAAACAGAATCGAGGCGCTTTGGTATGCTGTACCCATTTTCGATAAGAGCTTCAATTTCGGTGTTATCCTTATGGGACTCGTAGAATCTATGCGTATCGGAGCGAAGCATACTGACATTTTCCATGACAAACGCCAGTGGCTGTATTTCCTTGATAGCTCGGAAATATTCTTTTACCAAGCCATTGTTCATGCTGATTAGATGATTCTTCTGTCTGTTAGCGTTGGAAAAGCCCTGGCACGGAGGGCCACCAATTACAATGTCAATGCCGCCCAACTCTTCACTTAGCTTCGAAAAATTATATCCTATAACATTGTCGATAAATACAAAGCCAGGAACATCGTCAGCTATGTTCGCTTTATATGTAGCTTGTGCATTTACATTTATTTCCGCCGCGGCAACGAGACGAAATTTTCCTGTTTGCAAAAAACCATAGCTTAATCCACCGGCACCGGCAAACAAATCTATTACTGTATATTTCTCCATATGAGATTTACTCCGATTAGCTTTATTCTGAAATGTACTTATCGACATTGAAGTCGATCTTGTTCTTTGTACAAAAATCCCTAATTCTTTTTAGCGCCTTAAATCCGGGAACTGCTTTTCCTTTTTCCCATCGGTTAACAGTAGAAAAAGACACACCAAGTTCCTTGGCAAAATCGGCTTGACTCAGCAGGCTCTTAATTCGGATTTCTTTTATCGTAGCACCGATATCCATATACATTGCATCCCCTCTGTGCGAATATATAGTTATTATAGCGTTTTGATGGCAAAAATGCAATAGCTTGACGCTTGTTATCGTGCTAACGGTGCAAGCGATGTTACCGTTGTTTTTTCTGAATTGCAAGTAATAATCAAATGTGCCAAACGCACATGAGTGGCCTTCTCACAGGAATTAACTGTGGGCTGGCACGTTTTTTCTTTTTTCGATTGTCCCCGGCCAAAAATACCGTCCGTCAAATGGACACGCCTCCCCTATTGCAATGGATAAAATCACAGTTTTGTATCTACGCCTCTCCCGTGACGATGAACTTCAGTGCGATAGTAATTTTATTCCGAATCAAAAGGCTATCCGGATTCCTCCAAACTATTTAAGCACAGCCCACCATTCAGAAGAACGGTGGGCTGTGCAGCGCTTATTCTCTTATCCGGCAGTTCAAACGGTAATAGTCGCTATGTACCGCACCTCGGTCTCGTGCCCCACAGCGGTGCGGTCTGCCCGCCGAAAACTCATGGTTCGTACGGTACACATCTTCTTGACCATCTGGCCGCCGACAGAGCCGGCCTCGCGGGAGGTCAGATCGCCGTTGTAGCCCTGCTTGAGGTTGACGCCGACCTCGCTGGCGGCTTCCATCTTGAACTTGTTCATAGCGGCCTTGGCCTCGGGGATGTTGAGCTTGTTGCTGTTCTTGCTGGACATAATGATTTTCTCCTTTTCCTACAATTGTTTTTGGTTTCACCTGTTTGAAAGAGTTTTGCTGTTTGGGTATCGCAAGGGTAGTTTGACTCATAAAAAATCGGATATGCAGTTTTTCTGCTGGTAAGTTTTATCAGCGCTTCTTCGCGCACGAACGCTGATTTGACAATCGTTTTTCTTTCCTCTATAATCTATAATCAAATGCAACATGACGGAGGTATTTACGTTATGATCTCTTCCGATAACCGCCGCTACGCCTACGGCAAATCTCAGCTCATCGAAGTCATCTGCCAGCTGCGCTTCCCCACGATCCTCTCGATCGACACGCGCGAGCCCGCCGACTTTCAGGAGACCGTGCGCGCGGCGTTCCCGCGCTACCAGTGCCAGGTGGAAAAGCTGCCCGGCGTGAACGGCGCGCCCGCGCGGACGGTCAACAACCACACGTTCATTTCCGAAGACGGCGGCTACAAGCTGAGCCTCACGAAGGACTTCATCGCCCTTTCCACCATGCGCTACACGCACTGGGAGGACTTTGCCGCCCGTCTCGACGAGCCGCTCGGCCAGTTTATCAAGATTTACCGTCCCAACTGCTTTGACCGCGTGGGCCTTCGCTTTGTGAACGCCATTTCGCGCGAGCAGCTTGGCCTCACGGGCCGCCGCTGGAACGATCTGCTCCAGCCGCCGTATCTCGGCATTCTTGACGAGGACGGCGTGGACGAAGCGAGCATCGCCAAGTGCTCGGTCGACGTCGAGCGCAAGCTCGATGCGCTCGCGGCGCTCAAGCTGCACGCGGGCCCAGGCTTTGTCCAGCGCAACATCCGCAGCGGCAATCAGGTTCAGCAGGTGCAGGAAAAGGAAGTGCGCTTCATCTTCGATCAGGATGTGTACTCCACCGGCAAAGTGAAGGTCGCCGCCGTGGCGGAGACGCTCAACGCCCTGCACGCGCACTCCGACAGCGTCTTTTCCGACGCGATCACCACCGTGCTCCACGACGCGATGGAGCCGGAATATCTGTAAAAGCGATGTGAAGTAAATTTTGGCAAAGAAAACACATGAACTGGCGCTGTGCGGCGTACTGTGCGCGCTCGCGGTCGCCTTCCTCTGGCTCAGCGGCGTCATCCCGCTCTCGACCTACGCCTGGCCGATCCTCGCATCGGCTACGCTTTTGCCCGCGCGCGAGGAATGCCGCAAAAGCTACGCATGGAGCTGCTTTGCCGCGGCGGCAGTCTTGGGACTTCTTCTCTGCGCGGACAAGGAAGCGGCGCTTGTGTTCTGCTTTCTCGGCTATTATCCCCTCGTGAAGCCGAATCTTGACGCGATCTCGTCCAAAGCGCTGCGGCTCTTTGCGAAGCTCGGCCTCTGCACCGTGAGTATGGGCGTCATGTACGCGCTCATCATTTTTGTCTTCAAGCTCCCCGCCGTCGTGCAGGAGTTTTCCGAGAGCGCGACTTGGCTGCTGTGGGCGACGGCAGCGATGGGGCTTCTGCTCTTTTTTGTCTACGATCTGCTCATCGACCGGCTGGCGGTCGTCTATCGCCGCCGCCGTGGTAAAAAAGCATAAATTTCGGTTCTTTTTGTTATCTATCTTACCAAAATGCAGTATGAAAGCGCGGTTTTCCATTGTGGAAAGCCGCGCTTTGCCGTATACTGGCTTTGAGCAGTTTTGCTCACTTCCATTCCCTCCCGCCTGCGCTACTCCACCTTTTACGTACCGCCCGCGGGAAATACAAAAGGAGGAACGTTTTCCGCCGAACCGGCGGTGCGGCAGTGTGGAGACCTGCCGTAAAGCGGCGCGCTCAGGCGGCTGCGAGGTCCTGCATCGCGGAGGCGGCAGGACTGCGGTTCACGATTATGGCAGAGGTCATTCTGAAAAATGTCCGAAAGGTCTATCCCAACACCGAAAGCAAGAAGAAAAAGAAGAAAGACGAGGCCGTCGAAAAGAAGAACAATCTGGAGATCACCGACGAAGGCGTCGTCGCCGTGCAGGACTTCAACATCGATGTGGCCGACAAGGAGTTCATCGTGCTCGTCGGCCCGAGCGGCTGCGGCAAGTCGACCACGCTGCGCATGATCGCCGGTCTCGAGGAGATCAGCGGCGGCGAGCTCTTCATCGACGGCAAGCAGATGAACGATGTCGCGCCCAAAGACCGCGACATCGCGATGGTCTTCCAGAACTATGCGCTTTATCCGCACATGACCGTCTATGAAAACATCGCCTTCCCGCTCAAACTCAAGAAGATCGCCGAGACCGACGCGGACGGCAAGACGCATCTCAAGAAAATGCCCAACGACGAGATCGACCGCCGCGTGCGCGAGGCGGCCGAAGTCCTCGACATCACTCAGTTCCTCGACCGCAAGCCCAAGGCGCTCTCCGGCGGCCAGCGCCAGCGCGTGGCCATCGGCCGCGCCATCGTCAGAAGCCCGAAGGTGCTGCTGATGGACGAGCCGCTCTCGAACCTTGACGCAAAGCTGCGCAACCAGATGCGCGCGGAGATCATCAAGCTGCGCGAGAAGATCGACACCACGTTCATCTACGTCACGCACGATCAGGTCGAAGCCATGACCCTCGGCGACCGCATCGTCATCATGCGCGACGGCTACATCCAGCAGATCGGCACGCCGCAGGAGGTCTTCAACCATCCGGCGAACCTGTTCGTCGCGGGCTTCATCGGCTCGCCGCAGATGAATTTCTTTGAAAACTGCCAGCTCACAAAGACCGCCGACAGCTATACGCTCACCGTCATGGGCGAGACCGTCACGCTTACCGCGGAGCAGAGCGCAAAGCTCGCCGCCGCAGGCGTCGAGAGCCGCAGCGTCACCGCGGGCGTGCGCCCCGTGCATATCGCGCTCGGCGAGAGCGGTATCCCTGCCGAGGTCGACGTCAGCGAGCTGATGGGCAGCGAGCTGCATCTGCACCTTGCCGCAAACGGGCAGGATGTTGTGGCGGTCATTCCCACCGCGAATATTGATCCGATGGCGTATGCGCGGCATACGGCGGTGAAGTTTGGGTTTGATGCCAAACTGGTGCATTTGTTTGATGCTGATTCTGAAAAGAATCTCATTTGATTTTTGGAAAATTTCCCTTTTAAGGGAAGAATATTGCAGCCCAAGGGCTGCGTGAATAAAGGGGGCCATTCTCTCACGTGAGAGAATGGCCCCCTTTGACCCCCAAGAGAACGCGAGGGGAGCTCCCCTCGCCCCCCGACATTGCCGGTCTGGGGCTTGAAGAGCTGCACGCGCTGCGCAATCGGGTGCGGTGTACATGGCTTCGCCATGAATCCCTACGTTTCGACACATCCAGCAACCGCGCCTTACTATCGTGAGGCGCGAGTGACGATTGCTTGGCGGCAGACTG
>ERZ791887.2144-NODE-2144-length-11213-cov-5.626546_pt1 | contig 11213 bp, 8 predicted proteins | sample MGYA00510157_ERZ791887 | MGnify/ENA primary metagenome ERZ791887 (study PRJEB30046, sample SAMN00792112) | human gut metagenome | study: EMG produced TPA metagenomics assembly of the A metagenome-wide association study of gut microbiota in type 2... | reverse complement strand
ATTCATTATTTATCATTCAATATCACTCTAAATATTCAAAAAGATGGCCCGTATTTCCAAACCCGGATTAGATTATTTCCCGCTCGATGTCAACTTCTTCCAAGACAGGAAGGTACGCCGCATTTCCAACCGTCATCATGCAGCAGGAATTGCCGCACTCACTTCCCTGCTCTGCCTCATCTACAAAGAAAAGGGATTTTATGTCGCATGGAATCAAGATACCTTGTTCGACATTTCGCAGGAAGTGTGTTGCGAGGAGGAGGAGATGCAGGCCATCATCGACGACTGCCTGTCCGTCGGACTGTTCGACACCTATATATATAAGGAGTACGGGATTCTGACTTCGCAAGCCATCCAAGAGCAATACCACAAAATCATTACCGACAGCCGAAGGAAATACAAACTCCCGCTGGAACGGTTTTGGCTCATCAAGGAAGGAGAGGATGGAACGGAAAATAATTCCGCAGAAATAAGAAATAATATAAATTCAAAAGGTACAGAAGTGGATGAAGCGGAAAGCCATATAGTAGGCGCAGAAGTCAACGCAATAAAAACAGGAATCAATATCACAGCTACAGAAGTTACTAAAACAAAGACAGGAATCGACACGACAGGCACAAATATCCATGCAGCAGGCACAGGAATCAATGCTACAAAAACAGTGACCGACGAAGCAGCTATGAAAATTAATGCTGCAAAAAACCGAGAAATTGCAGCAACAATCCCACAAACAAAACAGGAAACGGATACAGAAATCGAAAGTAAATCGGAAACAGATACTGAGATTAAAAGCAAACCGGAAAGAGAAAGAGACAAAGAAAGGGAAAGACAAAGCAAAACCGAAAATGAATGGGAGAAGGATAGAGAGCAGCCGCCCGTTCCGTCAAACGGCGTTTTTCAGGCTACGCCTGTTGCTGTCAAAGGTTTGTCTTTAGAAATCTCGTCCGGAAAAAGAGGGGAGGAAAATAAGGAAGAAAGAAGAAATGAAGGAATAGATCAGAAGGGAGAAACTAGATATAACGGAATTCAATACGAAAGAAACCAGCTAGAAGAAGCCAAGCACAACGGAACCCAATACGAAAGAAACCAGCTAGAAGAAGCCAAGCACAACGGAACCCAACACGAAAGAAGTCAGCAGGAAGAAGCCAAGCACAACGGAACCCAGTACGAAAGAAACCAGCAGGAAGAAGCCAAGCACAACGGAACCCAATACGAAAGAAACCAGCAGGAAGAAGCCAAGCACAACGGAACTCAATACGAAAGAAGTCAGCAAGAAGAAGCCCCGAACGAAAGCACTGCTTCCGGAGGATTCTCCGAATCCCTGCTACGCCTCAACATGGACGCCATCGGCATCCGGAACGAACCAACCGTGAAAGCCATCCTCGCCCTCGCCCGACGCAGAAAGCTGGGTGGTCCCTGCGGCACCTTATGGAAAGTCCTCAGCTCCGAATACCGCTCCACCCTGCTCAAAAAGAACGAGCCGGGCGACTACATCCTCTGGGCACTCAACCACTCGGCAGAATTTGAAGACACCTACAACGGCATCCTCAAAAAGCGAGTTAGGGGAAGATGAACATTTTTAAGAGGGAGATGAACATTTTTGAGCACCCACGTCATTTATTTCTCCCGCCAAACGCATCATAAAACAATAATTTATCCTATCTTTGTAGAATAAAGAAAAGCCTCTTCACTATACATGCGAAGAGAAACATCTCTTTACAACATAAAAGAGAAACAACCAAAACAATGAGCAAATTTATCAATCCGTTCACCGACTACGGATTCAAACTAATATTCGGCAGAGAAGTCTCCAAGAATTTACTAATCGAATTTCTGAACGACCTTCTCGAAGGTGAACGAGTGATAACCGACTTAACGTTTTTGAACAACGAACAGCTGCCGGACTACCCGGAAGGACGAGGCATCATCTACGATGTCTACTGCACCACGGACACGGGCGAAAAGATAATTGTCGAAATGCAAAACCGCATGCAGAGCAATTTTAAAGAACGCTCCATCTTCTATCTCTCCCGTGCCATCGTCAACCAGGGCCGGACGGGGCACGACTGGAAATTTGAAATAAAAGCTGTTTACGGAGTCTTTCTGATGAATTTCATCATGGACAAGAACATAAAACTCCGGACAGACGTTATTCTTGCAGACAAGGAGACAGGTGAACTCTTCTCGGAGAAGTTCCGGCAAATATTCATCGCCCTCCCCCTCTTCAAAAAAAGCGAAGAGGAATGTGAAACGAATTTTGAACGTTGGATTTATATATTAAATAATATGGAAACTTTAAAACGCCTGCCATTCAAGGCACGAAAAGCCGTCTTCGAAAAACTCGAAGAGATCGCTGATGTGGCTTCTATGTCTCCAAAGGAGAGAGAGCTATACGACAATAGCGTCAAAGTGTACCGGGATTATTTGGTGACAATGGATGCAGCGGAAAAGGAAGGAATAAAGAAAGGGATGGAAGAAGGGCTAAAGAAAGGACTTGAAGAAGGACTTGAGGAAGGCCTGAAGAAAGGCCTGAAGAAAGGTCGCGAAGAAGCCTTGAACATCTTTCAGACAGCCATCGACATGAAAAAGCAAGGAATTGACAATCAACTCATTGCCGAAAAGACAGGTCTGCCCCTATCGCTCATAGAAAGCCTCAAATAAAGGTAGAACCTAAGCATCCGCCCCTTGAAAACAAGCCAAGTACCTGCCCGAAAAAGATGACTGAGATCGAAAAAGAAAGGGAAAAGGTTGCGATTATAGTAAGTGAGCCGGGAAGCCAAGTTGCGGAAAGAAGCACTTATATTCTGATTTACAATAAGATAGAATAAAAAAGGAGGAAAAAGAGAGGCTTTAAAATATCAATAAGTCTTAGAAGAACTTGGTACATTCGTGATTGTAAACTTACCATCAATATCCGTGATAGTACCAAGAGTAGTGCCATTCACTAATACCGAAGCACCTACAACAGGCAGGCCATCTTCCTCGGCGGTTACCACACCGGTAACTCGGGACGTCTGCGCTGTCACCAGACCTATACCCAAAAAAAGGAAGGTCATAAAGAACATCAATTTTCTTTTCATAAATTCTCTCTTAAATTTAACCTATAAATAGACTTCTAGTCTCTAACAGGCTGCAAAGATAACACTATTTATATCAAAATTAAAAAAGTGTTACGTTTTTAACTATAAAGTATCATATTGAAAGAATTTAATCAGTATATTGATGAAATGAGAAGATTTGAATGCGATTTTAATAATATTCAAATTACATTACACGACATAAAGATAGTGTTAAAATCGTTATTTTCATAAAATAACATCAGCGAATCATTCAAAATGCTATCTTTTTATCATTTTATGCCTTAAATAGCCCCAAAAACACTTAACGCTTCCCGAAAGGGCAACTCCCCGCCGTACCAAGTTCTTCTAAAACTTTGCGCGTTTCCTATGTAGGAATGGTTCCGCAGACAGTAACGATCAAACAGGGCGTTATCAACGTAGTATTAAAAAGTGACGCCAAAGCCCTGGACGAAGTCGTAGTAACGGCCATGGGTATCTCCCGCGAAAAGAAAGCGCTGGGCTACGCCGTTCAGGACGTGAAGTCCGAACAACTGACCCAAGCTTCCAACTCCAGCCTGGCAGGAGCGTTGCAAGGAAAAGTTTCCGGTCTGGATATCAAACCTTCGAGCGGTATGCCCGGAGCATCTTCACAGATCACGATCCGTGGCGCACGTTCTTTCTCCGGAGATAACACACCGCTTTACGTAATCGACGGGATGGCAGTGACCAGTACTCCTGACGTAGATACGGACATACAGAACAACGGTAGTGTAAGCGGCGTGGACTTTGCCAACCGCGCGGTAGATATCGACCCGAACGACATTGAAAGTATCAACATTCTGAAAGGACAGGCGGCTTCGGCACTTTACGGAATCCGCGCATCCAATGGTGTGATCATCATCACCACCAAAAGCGGTAAGGGACTGGAAAAAGGCAAACCCCAAGTCAGTTTCTCATCCAATGTCAGTTTTGACGTAGTCGGTCGCCTGCCCGAATTCCAAAAGACGTATGCACAGGGGTCCGGCGGAAGATACAGCCCAACTTCAGGATTATCTTGGGGACCTAAGATTTCTGAACTGTCCAACGATCCCAATTATGGCGGCAACACCGACAACGAATTTACTCAAAAGTATGGCATGCAATCCGGCAAATATTACGTGCCGCAGCGTGCTTCAGCAGGTCTTGACCCTTGGGCTACTCCACAGGCTTACGACAATACAAAAGAATTCTTCGAAACAGGTATCACTTGGAGCAACTCGCTGAACGTGGCACAAACGCTGGAAAAAAGTTCATACTCCGTTTCTCTTGGAAATACGCACCAAGACGGTATTATCCCCAAAACTGGCATGGACAGATACAACGTGAAAGTAAGCGCCGAAACGAAACTGACGAATAACTTCACAACCGGTTTTGCAGGAAACTACATCACGACTTCGATTGACAAGGCGGTAACGTCCGGAAACGGACTGCTGAGAACTGTTTACGCTTCGCCCGCAAGCTACGATCTGGCAGGTATCCCCAGCCATGTAGACGGCGACATTTATAAGCAAAACTCTTTCCGTGGAAATTTTGACAATGCCTATTGGGCTATTGACAACAACAAATACACAGAAGACACCAACCGTTTCTTCGGAAATGTATATGCCACTTATCAAACAGATTTCGGAACGGCCAACCATAAACTGAACGCGAAATATATGTTAGGTGTAGACGCTTATACCACTCACTACTCTGACAGCTACGGATACGGAAGTAACACCGGCGGCGGTCGCGGCCAGATAGAAAACTACGGTTGGACAAACGCTACCTACAACTCATTGCTGACCATCAACTACGACTGGCGCATCAATGACGACTGGGGATTGAACGCTGTAGCAGGTAACGAATTTATCCAGAGCAACAGAAAGAAATACTACGAATACGGAACAAACTATAACTTCGCAGGGTGGAATCATATCAACAATGCAACCACTCAGCTTACAGAAGAAGAAAGATGGAAAAACCGTACTGTCGGTTTCTTCGGCAACGTATCGGCTTCGTACAGAAACATGCTTTATCTGACTGTGACCGGACGTCAGGACTATGTGTCCAACATGCCGCGCAACAACCGTTCGTTCTTCTATCCCTCTGTGTCAGCAGGTTTCATCCTGACAGAACTTGATGAACTGAAAAATGATGTAGTCAACTACGCCAAACTGAGAGTTTCTTATGCGGAAGTAGGACAGGCTGGTGATTTCCTTGAGAATTATTACTCGACTCCCACGTACGGAGGAGGATTCTATTCGCTGACTCCCATCATGTACCCCATCAAAGGTACTACTGCCTATACCCCGTACTACACAATATTCGACCCGAATCTGAAACCGCAGAATACACGTTCGTACGAAATCGGTGCCGACGTGAACTTCTTCGACAACCTGATTACGTTGAATTATACTTATTCGCGTCAGAACGTCAAAGACCAGATATTTTCAGTGCCTTTGGCGTCTTCTACCGGTGCCAGCAAACTGTTGACAAACGGTGGTAAGATTCATACCGACACGCACGAAATCACATTGGGATTCAACCCGATCCGCACGAAGAATATCAACTGGGACTTCGGTTTCAACTGGACCAAAATCGACAACTATGTAGACGAACTGGCTCCGGGTGTGGAAAACATTTCACTGGGTGGTTACGTCACTCCACAGGTTCGTGCATCAGCAGGCGAAAAATTCCCTGTAATCTATGGCGTAGGATACAAGAGAGACGCTAACGGCAATCGTCTGGTAGACGAAAACGGTTTGCCTGTCGCCGGTGAGGCACAGGTGATCGGAAAAGTTTCTCCGGATTTCGTAATGGGTTTCAATACGTCATTGCGTCTGTGGAAATGTACCATCAGTGCTGTACTTGACTGGAAACAAGGTGGCCAGATGTACAGCAGAACTACCGGTTTGTCCGACTACTACGGCGTCAGCAAAAGAACAGAGAATCGGGAAGGCACGATCATCTTTGACGGTTACAAACAGGACGGAACCAAAAACGATATCGCCATCACCGGAGCCAATGCGCAACAAGTGTACTACAGCCGCCTGAACGATATTGACGAATCTTCTGTATACGACAACTCGTTCATCAAACTCCGCGAAGTGGCAGTAAGCTACAAAGTACTCCAGAAAAAGTGGATGGAACTTTCGGTGAATGCTTTCGCAAGAAATATCCTCGTCTGGGCACAGATGCCTGACCTTGATCCGGAAGCCAGCCAAGGAAACAACAATATGTCCGGAGCTTTCGAAGACTATTCAATGCCGCAAACAGCTAGCTTTGGTTTCGGCTTTAATATTAAATTTTAATCTGCAAGACAATGAAAAAATATAAATCAATAGGAAAATTGCTGGCAGTTTCTTTCTTTACTGCTGTCATTGCTTCTGCTTGTACGGAAGATGCAATGGACAAAGTCAACAAGAATCCCAATAACCCGCAGGATGCTCCGGCGAAGTTTTTGATAACAGACTTGGGAGTCAGCACTGCATTCAGCACAGTAGGAGGAGATTTTTCACTCTATTCGTCCGTTTACATGGAGCACGAAACAGGTATCGGCAACCAACTCTACCGGGCAGAAGTCCGCAGCGGAGAACCGACCACTGCCACGACCTACAACAATGCGTGGATCAGCGTTTACGCCAATATAAAGAATGCAAAGATTGTAATCAACAAGTGTCAGGAAGACCCATCGGAAAAAGGCAATGTAGTAACTGAAGCAATAGCCAGAATCCTTCTTGCCTACAATGGTGCGGTAGTAGCCGATGTGTTCGGAGACACACCGTTCAGCGAAACCGGAGTTTTAAATCCGGACGGCACACCGAAGTATATGCAACCTAAAATTGATTCACAAGAGTCTATCTACAAAGAAGTAATGCAGAACCTGGATGCTGCTATCACACTTTTGAAGGATGGAACAGCCGAAGACGAAGGATTATCAGGTGCAGTGGGATCAAAAGACCTCATCTACGGATCAGACCAAGATGCACAAGCCGGTCTGTGGCTTAAAACAGCTTATGCACTGAAAGCACGCTATACAATGCGTCTTCTTAACAAAAGCGCCAATCAGACTACCGATCTCCAAAACATTCTGACCTATGTAAGCAAATCATTTACCAATGCAAATGAAGAATGTAAACTGGACATTTATGACGGTGATTCTCAACTAAATCCCCTTTGGGCTTTCAGCTATAGCCGCAACAGCCTTGCAGCCAGCGAAAGTCTCATCGAGAAATTTGCAACAAGAAATGACCCGCGAGCTCCACGCTCATTTATCCAACCTGATCCTAGCGGAAATGTTGTATATGGAGGCGGTGCAAATCAAGCCACAACAATCGATGCCATCAACGTAGCTCCTAACGGCACCCCTCAGGAATTACAGAATAATTATGGCATGTCTATGGCCTCATGGGCTATGACCGCTCCCACACAACTGATCAGTTACCATGAAGTAAAATTCCTCGAAGCAGAAGCCCTGTGTCGTCTGGGTGGCAGAGTAGATGAAGCAAAAGCCGCTTTGAAAGATGCCGTTATCGCTGCATTTGCCAATTTGGAGAATACAGTTGCCGATGCCGCCAGAAACTGGCTGGGCGGGAAAGCCGATTTCTTGGGTGACGCCGTTGCCGAAGCCTATTTTGATAATGAAGTAGCTCCTCTTTTTGCCGCTAACCCATTAAAAGAAACAATGGTACAGAAATATCTCGCATTCTTTGGTGCATCCGGCGAATCTTTAGAAGCTTACAACGACTACCGCCGTATGAAAGGTGCGAACGAAAACTTAGTGGAACTGAAAAACCCGCTGAACTCTAACAAATTCCCGCTGCGTTTCGGTTACGGAGCAGACGATGTATTGGCAAATGTAGCCATCAAAGAAGCCTTTGGTGACGGACAATACGTATACTCCGAACCCGTTTGGTGGGCAGGTGGAAGCCGATAAAAATCGCTCTTAAAATCTCTCAAAGGAGAGACTTTACATAGAGTCGTTTCTGAACTCTAACAAATTAACGGAAACGAACAGAAATAGGCCGACCGTGAGGTCCGCCTATTTTACTTTTACAGCCGTCAGCTATTTGTTAATATCACAAATACAAAACAGGAAAAACACCCGAATTGTTATACCGTTTTTCTACTCAGCGATACCGTTTTACCGGATAAAGATCATGCTTGCCGGAGCAAAGACCGGTTTAACAAACAAAAAAGATCAGTCTACCGGACAAAAAAAGAGATCAGTCTACCAGACCAATTCGGGGAAATACTTCGTCAGCGTATTGCGCAGAATCGACAGTGTGATCGGTTTCACCAGCACTTCGCTCGCTCCTGCGTTCATCGCATTCTCCTTGTCAGAGCTGAAAGCGTAGGCGGTCTGCATGATAATAGGGATTTCCTTGTTTTCTCCGCGGATGATCTTCGTAGCATCCAGTCCGTTCATCACAGGCATTTTGATGTCCATCAGGATCGCTTTGGCCTCGTTGCCGTATTCCTTGAACAGTGCCACGATTTCTTCGCCATTCTTGGCCCACTGTATATCACATTTCTTTCCGATGATTGCTTTGATCAATTTGAAGTTGCTGTCGTCGTCCTCGGCCACTAAGATAAGAGGTCTGAATTCATTTGTTTGTCCGCCTTCCATATCGTTTCTATATTATTTTTAAAATTATTCTCTAAAATTACTTTTTAGTCAACATATTTCAGTTAATAATGTTTTTCAGCCCGCAAGTTATAAAAAAGATTGATATATTTCGCTATCTTTGCGCCTCAAATTATAAAGAATTGTATGATTTCGATAGACGGACTAGCCGTAGAGTTTAGCGGCACTACCCTATTTAGTGATATTTCTTTCGTTATTAATGAAAAAGACCGCATCGCCCTGATGGGAAAAAACGGAGCGGGAAAAAGTACCTTACTCAAGATTCTGGCAGGAGTCCGACAGCCTACCCGTGGCAAGGTTTCGGCCCCCAAGGATTGCGTAGTAGCCTATCTCCCGCAGCATTTGATGACGGAAGACGGCAGAACTGTGTTTGCCGAAACGGCACAGGCTTTCGCGCATCTGCATGAGATGGAAGCACGGATAGACGCACTGAACAAGGAGCTGGAAACACGGACGGATTACGAAAGTGACAGCTACATGGCACTGATCGAGGAAGTGTCCGCCCTCAGCGAAAAATTTTACTCCATCGACGCAACCAATTACGAAGAGGACGTAGAGAAATCATTACTCGGACTTGGATTCACACGCGAAGATTTTCAACGTCAGACGAGCGACTTCAGCGGAGGCTGGCGCATGCGCATCGAGCTCGCCAAACTGCTGCTGCAAAAACCGGACGTACTCCTGCTTGACGAGCCGACCAACCACCTCGACATCGAATCGATCCAATGGCTGGAAGATTTTCTGATCAATAACGGCAAAGCAGTCATCGTGATCAGCCACGACCGCAAATTCGTGGACAACATCACCACCCGCACCATTGAAGTAACGATGGGCCGCATCTACGACTATAAAGTAAACTACTCCCAATACCTGCAACTGCGCAAGGAACGCCGCGAACAGCAACAGAAGGCTTATGACGAGCAACAGAAGTTCATCGCCGAAACGGAAGCCTTCATCGAACGTTTCAAGGGGACGTATTCGAAGACTTTGCAAGTGCAGAGCCGTGTCAAGATGCTGGAAAAGCTGGAATTGCTGGAAGTAGACGAGGAAGACACTTCGGCACTGCGGCTGAAATTCCCGCCTTCGCCCCGTTCGGGCAGTTATCCCGTCACGATGGAAGGCGTCGGGAAGACGTACGGCGACCATGTCGTATTCCGCAACGCCAACCTGACGATTGAACGTGGCGACAAGGTGGCTTTCGTAGGCAAGAACGGTGAAGGTAAATCGACACTGGTGAAATGTATCATGAACGAAATCGACCACGACGGCACGCTGACGCTGGGACATAACGTACAAATCGGATATTTCGCGCAGAATCAAGCCTCGCTGATGGACGAAAACCTCACGGTTTTCCAGACGATTGACGACGTGGCAAAAGGAGAAATCCGCAACAAGATACGTGACTTGCTGGGCGCCTTCATGTTCGGCGGGCCGGAAGAATCTATGAAGAAAGTGAAAGTGCTTTCGGGTGGCGAACGTACCCGCCTGGCAATGATCAAGCTCCTGCTGGAACCGGTCAACCTCCTGATTCTGGACGAGCCGACCAACCACCTCGACATGAAAACCAAAGATATCCTCAAGCAAGCGCTGATGGATTTCGACGGCACCCTGATCGTCGTTTCGCACGACCGTGACTTCCTTGACGGACTGGTGACAAAGGTCTACGAATTCGGCAATAAGAAGGTGACGGAGCATCTTTGCGGCATCTACGAATTCCTCGAAAAGAAGAAGATGGATTCGTTGCAGGAACTGGAAAAGAAATAATAAACAATAAAAAGACATTATCTGCTTTAGGTGAAAGAAAAAGTATTTGTATATTTGTGCAAATTTAATAATAGACTTAGGTTCTGCAATAAAGGATGAAAGGGAAGAAACGATTCATAGTAACGATGCTATTCTTTATCAACATCATTATGTTGGTAGCCGCCGTTATTCCCCATCACCACCACCCCAACGGGATGATCTGCATGAAGCAGGACCAACCGGTAGAGCAGCAATGCCCCAACCACCATCATCACCCCGCAAGCGATTCATGTTGCAGCAGCGAATGCATGATCCGCTTCCACTCCCCCATCCCCTCCGTGCACACGGACAGCGGACCGAATTACGTATTCGTCGCCACCCTGTTTACGGATATGATCATCGAACATTTATTACGACCGCAGGAAAGACGAGTCAAAAATTACTACATCTATCGTGAATCCCTGCACGGTACGAAAATACCTCGTACCTCCTCCCTTCGGGCCCCTCCCTACTCTGTTTTTGCGTAATAACGTAAATGCAAGCAAGTTGCATCTGCGTTACTCTATCTTTGTAGCGTACAAAAACAGTAAAACTTAGTAGGAAAACAACATTTATGAAGAAACTTATCTTTATAGGAGTCATAGGATTATTCGTCCTGGGCTCTTGCAATAGTAAAAATACTGGTCATGAAGGGCATGACCACGAGACCGTCACACACAATCATGATGAACACGAAGGACATG
>ERZ791887.2134-NODE-2134-length-11270-cov-4.815158_pt1 | contig 11270 bp, 9 predicted proteins | sample MGYA00510157_ERZ791887 | MGnify/ENA primary metagenome ERZ791887 (study PRJEB30046, sample SAMN00792112) | human gut metagenome | study: EMG produced TPA metagenomics assembly of the A metagenome-wide association study of gut microbiota in type 2... | reverse complement strand
AAAATTATGATTGCCAGTGGCAATCATTCCAAAATTAAAAAGCTGTCACGATGAAATATCGGTATCTCGGAACCGATATTTTGTCGTGACTGATGAGGGGTGGCGATGGCTAAAAGTTTCAGATTTCCCCGTTGAGTGGAGAAAACAAGAACATATGCCACTCATCCAACTGCGTTCATTGACCAACCTGTCGCCGCCCCTCATCAGGCTTTTTTATCAACCGGTTCCGAAGTGCCGTTTGATAAAAAATCCAGCTTCCCCCCGGGGGAAGCCAAGGGGAGGTAGCGGCAGCCGATTCCATACAACGCAACCAGTTGTTCCGGAAGCCACGGGTCGCCAAGTTGGCGACCCCTACAGAGGCGTGGGCATTTATCGAACCGCCCTATTATCCTAGCAGTTTGGTGTGTAGTATCGTCACCGGGGAGGTTCGGAAACTGCCGTATTCGTACAGGGTTTGTAGCGTCACTAGAAAAAGATTGACTTTCTTCCGGCTATCTGTTAGAATGTCCGTATTGATATATTCCCACCAGAATGGAGGTGCCATGATGAGCCACATTAAGACCCTGGAGACCAAGAACCTGTGCCAGAGCGCCAAGAACGGCGGCTGCGGCGAGTGCCAGACTTCCTGCCAGTCCGCTTGCAAGACCAGCTGCGGCATTGCCAACCAGCAGTGCGAGAACAAGGAAAGCAAGTAATTTTCCTTTTCGTTTCACAACCAAAAGTGCCGCCGTTTTCCGGCGGCACTTTTTATCGGATTGATAGGAGATTTTATGGTACATTGTTATAAGCTCGGAGGACTGAACATTGTCCTCGATACCTATTCCGGCTCCGTTCATGTGGTGGACGACATTGCCTACGACATCATCGGGATGTATGAACAGAAGTCCACGGAAGAAATCGTGGCGGAAATCCGCAGCAGATACCCGGACTGCGCCGAGGCAACCGAGGCGGAAATCCGCCAGGTTTGCGCCGATGTGGAAACCCTCAAGCAGCAGGGGCAGCTGTTTACCCCGGATACCTATGCCAGCAAGGCAACCGCCCTCAAAGAGAAAAGCGCCGGTGTTGTCAAGGCACTGTGCCTCCATGTGGCACACAGCTGCAACCTCAACTGCTCCTATTGCTTTGCCAGCCAGGGCAAATACCATGGCGATCGGGCGCTCATGAGCTTCGAGGTGGGCAAGCAGGCGCTGGATTTCCTGGTGGCGCATTCCGGCACCCGGCACAATCTGGAAGTGGACTTCTTCGGCGGCGAGCCGCTGATGAATTTTGACGTGGTCAAGCAGCTGGTGGCCTATGCCCGCAGCATTGAAAAAGAGGCGGGGAAAAATTTCCGCTTCACCCTCACCACCAACGGCGTGCTGATTGACGATGATGTGATTGACTTTGCCAACCGGGAAATGAGCAACGTGGTGCTGAGCCTGGATGGCCGCAAAGAGGTTCACGACCGGTTCCGGGTGGACTATGCCGGCAAGGGCAGCTGGGAGCGCATCGTGCCAAAATTCCAGAAGCTGGTGGAGGCACGGGGCGGCAAGAACTATTATATGCGGGGTACCTTTACCCACCACAACCCGGATTTCCTCAAGGACATCCAGGAGATGCTGAATCTGGGCTTCACGGAGCTGAGCATGGAGCCGGTGGTTTGCGATGCCAATGACCCCTCCGCTCTGACCCAGGAAGACCTGCCCATCGTGCTGGAGCAGTACGAGCGCCTGGCAGAGCTGATGCTCCAGCGCCACAAAGAGGGCAGACCCTTCACCTTCTACCATTATATGATTGACCTCAAGGGCGGCCCCTGCATCTACAAGCGCATCTCCGGCTGCGGCAGCGGAACGGAATACATGGCAGTTACCCCCTGGGGCGACCTGTATCCCTGCCATCAGTTTGTGGGCGAGGAGAAATTCAAGCTGGGCAACGTGTGGGACGGTGTGACCAACCAGCCCATCCAGCAGGAATTTGCCGCCTGCAATGTGTATGCCCATCCCGAGTGCGCCGACTGCTGGGCAAAGCTCTATTGCTCCGGCGGCTGTGCAGCCAATGCCTACCATGCCACCGGCTCTGTGACCGGCGTGTACAAGTATGGCTGTGAGCTGTTCCGCAAGCGGATGGAGTGCGCCATCATGGTGGAAGCCGCCAAGGCGCTGGAGCAGGAATGAACACCCCCATCTGTGATTTCGTCCGGGACTATGCAGCCCGCCAGCCGGACCGGCTCCATATGCCGGGACACAAAGGCCGGGGGGCAGCAGAGCAGCTGGACATCACCGAGATTGCCGGGGCGGACGTGCTGTACCACCCCACGGGGATTATCCTGGAAAGTGAAAAAAACGCGGCTGCCCTTTTTGGCAGCCGTCGCACGGTGTATTCGGCGGAAGGCTCGTCCCTGTCCATCCGTGCCATGGTGTTTCTGGTGGTGCAGGATGCCCTGAAGCGGGGCAAAACGCCTCGGATTGCCGCCGGACGAAATGCCCATAAGGTGTTCATTACCGCTGCTGCATTGCTGGATGTGCAGGTTCAGTGGCTCTACCCGGCGCAGAGCGGAAGTTTGCTGACCTGCCAGATTACCCCGGAAGCGCTGGAAGAAGCGCTGCGCCAGGGAGAACCGGTAACAGCGGTGTACATCACCAGCCCGGACTATCTGGGCAATGTGGCAGATATTGCTGGGTTAAGCCGGGTTTGCCGCCGGTATGGGTGCCTGCTGCTGGTGGACAATGCCCATGGCGCTTATCAGGCGTTTTTGGAGGCGCAGCAGCATCCTATGGCCCAGGGGGCGGATTTGTGCTGCGACTCTGCCCACAAGACCCTGCCGGTACTCACCGGTGGTGGCTATCTCCACATTTCTTCCCATGCCCCTGTGGAATTTGATTCCATGGCAGACAGTGCCATGGCGCTGTTTGCTTCCACCAGCCCCTCCTATCTGATTCTCCAATCCCTGGACGCTGCCAACGGCATCCTGGATGGCAGATGGCGGACGGCGCTGCATCATGCGGCGGCGGAGTGGGCGGCGGTGAAGGAGCACATTGCAGAGATGGGCTTCTGCCTGACCGGGCAAGAGGTGCTGAAGCTGACGGTGATGCCGAAGGGCTATGGTTACACCGGGGAGCAGCTGGCGGAGATATTGGAGCATAAAAACATCTACTGCGAGTTTGCAGACCCGGATTATCTGGTGCTGATGCTGCCGGTGGAATATGACCCGGCGCTGCCCCAGCGGATTTGCGCCGCCTTTGAAGCCATTGCCCCCAGAGAGAAAATCACCACCCAAGCCCCCAGGCTGGGGCAAGGAGTCCGTGTTCTATCCCCCCATGAGGCGCTGTTCCGTCCGGCGGAGCAGGTGACGCTTTCCCAGTCGCTGGGACGGGTGATGGCAGACCCCACGGTCAGCTGCCCGCCTGCCGTTCCGGTGGTTTGCTGCGGCGAGCGGATTGACCCCTGGGCGGTGGAAGCCATGGCGTATTATGGCATCACCCGTGTGCGGGTGCTCAAAGAAACATCAGACAAAAGAGAGGAGAACTTCCGATGAATATCACCGTCTATCTTGGAGCCAGTGAAGGCAGCGATCCGCGTCTGCGCGAAGCGGTTGAAGAATTGGGCGCATGGATTGGAGCCAGCGGCAACGCGCTGGTCTACGGCGGTTCCAAATCCGGTCTGATGGGCGCGATTGCGGACAGCGTGTTGAAAGCCGGTGGGGAAGTAACGGGGGTTGAGCCGCGCTTTTTCGTCGAACATGAATTGCAGCACAATGGACTGACAAGGCTGATTGTTACCGAGGACATGACCCAGCGCAAAAGCAAAATGATTGAACTGGGTGATGCGTTTGTCGCTTTCCCCGGCGGCACGGGAACCTTGGAGGAAATTGCAGAGGTCATGTCCAAGGTGGCCATGAACGCTCTGGATGCGCCCTGCATCCTGTATAACCTGAACGGTTACTACGATGACCTGAAATCCCTGCTCGGTCATATGATTGAAAAAGGGCTTTCTACCGAAGCCCGTCAGGAGGGCATCTATTTTGCTGAGAATCTGGAAGAAATCAAGGAAATTCTGAAGCAGTAAAAACCTTCTTCAAAAGAAAGAACTGCCCTGATGATCCCTGGGAAAGAATCTTTGTTTCAGCATCTCATCAGAACAGCACCGAAGTTCGGGTGCGGATTTTGAAATGACAAAAAAGGCCGTCTGTTTCCAAAGGAAAACGGGCGGCCACTTTTTCTGCTGTGGTTCCGTTCATAAAGTGCCAATCGCTCTATCATACTGCAAAAAAAGGTAGACACCCACACGTTTGTGAGCATCTACCTTCATTTCACGGGTGCAGTTTCAAAACCGAACCGGGGGAATGCTTATTGCAGCATTGCCAGGATTCTCTCTTTGGGTATTGCACCGATGGACTGATTCACAACCTTGCCGTCCCGGAACACCAGCAGGGTGGGGATGCTGGAAACACCATACTCCAGCGCCAGTTCCCGCTCCTCGTCCACATCGACCTTGCAAACGGTGACATCGGGGCGCTCCTTTGCAACCTCCTCCAGCACCGGGGCAATCATCCGGCAGGGGCCGCACCAGGTTGCCCAAAAGTCCACCAGGACGGTTTTGCCATTCTGGGCAATGATTTTTTCAAAGCTCTCGTGATTGATATGCAGAACAGACATATTGTTTCCTCCTTTGCGTCTGTGGGATGCTTTCGCTCTCTCTTATCATACCCCAAACGATAGAAAAAAACAAGATTTTTTTAGTGGCGCACAGGACGATTGAATATTTGTAAATGATTTGCGCCTGCAATCGTTGTGCAGACAGCAGAAAACAAGTTGACTTTTGAGAACAAATATGATATAATCATTTTACTATCTGGGGCACATCTGCACACCGGACAAGCCAAGGGAGAAGGGGACATTCTGCGGGACGGAAAACAACCGAAAAACGACCTAGAAACGACCAAAGCATTCAGCCCACAGACGACCCCAATACCGATACTGAGAAAGAGAAAGAAAAAGATATTGATACGCGCTGCCTGGCGCGGAGATCCGCGCAGAGAAAAAGCGTCTTCTTTTCCGGGAAAGGACGAAGCGCCGGAACCCCGCCCCATTTGGCGGACAGTACGGTTTCGTGGGCGTGGTGGCGATTGGCTGCCCCGCTCTTAAAGAAGTCTTAAATATCTCTTAACAGGATGTGAGTTGATTTTTTGACCCCAATGGATTATCATAGGTCAAAACCAGAATTGCCACGGAGGACAATAAAGATGAAAAAAATCGCTGCATGGATTTTGGCGGTCTGCCTGGTGTTTGGGCTGACAGCCTGCTCCCAGAAGGAGAACCATGTGTATGTACAAAATGTTTCTGCGCTCTCCCAGATGGGGGGCATTGCCACCACCGACCGCTTCAGCGGCATCGTGGTGTCTGAAAGCGTGACGGAAATCAAAAAGGATGACGACAAGGTGGTGGAGGAGGTCTATGTGAAGCTGGGCGACGATGTAAAAAAAGACCAGCCCCTGTTTACCTACGACACCGAGCAGCTGCAACTGAACCTGGAAAAGCAGCAGTTGGAGGTGGCGCAGCTGCAATCCTCCATTGAGAATTACGGTGCCCAGATTGTGCAGCTGGAAAAGGATCGGGACAGAGCCTGGGCGGCTTCCGACAAGCTGAAATTCAATCTGCAAATTCAAACCAACCAGATTGACCTGAAGGAAGCGGAGCTGAAGCTGAAAACAAAGCAGTCCGACCTGAAAAAGACCGAACACCTGCTGGCAAACGCCGTGGTGAAATCCCCGGTGGATGGCCGCATTACCACGCTGGGCGGGGATTCCAATGACGGCCAGTCCAAGGCATACATCACCATCCAGCAGACCGGCACCTACCGGGTGAAGGGCACCCTCAATGAGATGCAGCGGGGCACCGTTATGGAGGGCAACCGCATTCGCATTGAATCCCGGGTGGATCCAACTGCCGTCTGGACGGGCACGGTCACCCTGGTGGACTACGAAAACCCCGCCCAGGGCAGCAGCAACCGGTATTCCAGCTCTAGTTCCGACGATATGTCCAGTTCCTCCCGGTATCCGTTCTATGTGGAGCTGGACAGCAGCGACGGAATGCTGCTGGGGCAGCACGTCTACCTCAGCGTGGTGCAGGAGAGTCAGGAGCCGCTGGAGGGGCTGACTCTGGGCAGCGCCTTTGTTTGCTTTGACGAGGAGGATAACGCCTTTGTGTGGGCGGATAACGGCCAGGGCAAGCTGGAAAAGCGCCCGGTGGAGCTGGGCAGATACGACGAGGCGGCGGATGTGTATGAGATTCTTTCCGGCCTGAGTGAGCAGGACTATGTGGCTGTTCCCGATGACAGCGTGTGCATCGAGGGCGCACCCACCACCAAAACCGAGCAGGGAGGGGCAAAATGACCATCCTGAAGCTGACGGATATTTGCAAGGACTACTTGCAGGGCAAGCAGACCGTGCGCGTTCTGAAAAACATCAATTTAACCGTGGAGCAGGGGGACTATCTGGCCATCATGGGTCCCTCCGGCTCCGGCAAGTCCACCCTGATGAATATCATCGGCTGCCTGGACGTTCCCACCTCCGGCAGCTATGAGCTGAACGGAAAGAGCCTGCCCACCAGCGACAACGCTTTGGCGGACATCCGCAATAAGTATATCGGCTTCGTGTTCCAGAGCTTTTACCTCATGCCCAAGCTGGACGCGGTGGACAACGTAGCGCTGCCCCTGCTGTACGCCGGGGTGTCCCTGAAGGAGCGCCGCGCCAGAGCGGTGGAGGCGCTGAACGCTGTGGGACTGGGGGAGCGGATTCATTTCCGCCCCAATCAGCTTTCCGGCGGCCAGTGCCAGCGGGTGGCCATTGCCCGCGCCATGGTGACAAAGCCCACCCTGCTGCTGGCGGACGAACCCACCGGCGCTCTGGACTCCAAGTCCGGTGACCAGATTATGGAAATTTTCCGCAATCTGAGCAAGGAGGGCATGACCATTATTATGATTACCCACGAGCTGGCCATTGCCCAGTGCGCTGACAAGATTTACCACATCCGGGACGGTCAGCTGCGGGAAAGCGAGGAGGAAGCAGACCATGCACAAGCTTAAAAAATCACTGATTGCCATTGCTGCGGCTGCGGCGGTGGGCACCAGCGGCTTCTTCGGATGGAGATATTACGCGGACAGCCATGTGCCCCCCATCAAGGTGTACCCCTTTAGCTATGTGGGCATGACTGAGTATTGGGGGAACAACCGGGAGAGCTACGGCCCCGTCACCACCGACCGGATTCAAACCGTCTACCTGTCCAATACCCAGACGGTTTCGGAAATCCTGGTAAAAAAAGACCAGCAGGTGAAAAAGGGCGATTTGCTCATGCGCTTCGATACCACCCTGTCTCAGCTGGAGGTGGAGCGGAAGGAGCTGGCAATCCAGAAAAACCAGATGGATTTGGAGGAAGCCCAAAAGGAATTGCAGCGCATCAGCTGGATGGTTCCCATGGGAACGCCCCCCACAGAGCCGGAGACGGAGCCGCCCCAGCCAACCGCACCGGCCTATAAGGTGTTTGCCCAGGGAGACTATGAAGCCTACAAAACAGCCGGTCATGACGGCACCTCCAAGGAGTCGGCCTTTGTCTGCTGGCTTACGGAAGGAAAGGTGATTACCAGGGAATTCCTGCAGGAGACCATCGGCACGCTGATTCCCGAGGAAAAGCCCACCGAACCCTCCACCGAGCCAACAGAGCCAAGTGAGCCAACCGAGGCGACGGAACCTTCTACCGAGCCGGGCACGGAACCCACAGACCCGTCTGCGGCACCCAGCGTACCCGCAACGGAACCCGCAACCGAGCCTGTTACGGAAGCGCCCACGGAAGCGCCTACCGAAGCACCTACCGAAGCACCCACCGAAACGCCAACCCAGGCATCCACAGAGCCGACTGCGGCACCGGTGCAGAACCCGGTGCAGGTGATGTTCCACTGCACGCCGGTGAACCTGACCCTGACGGTGTACCCGGCGGATAAGGATGTCAATTCTGCCATCCGGCCGGAGGAGGCTGGCATTGTCTATCATCTTCTGCCCGGTGAATACATCTACCTGGCATCCGCTGAGGGCTATGAGACAAGTCAGCAGCGGTTTACGGTTCCCGCGCAGCAGGAAAGCTTCCGGGTAGACGTGGTATTGACCCAGACGGCCACGGAAGCACCCGCAACCGAGCCTGTCACGGAAGCACCCACGGAAGCACCCACCGAAGCACCCGCAACCGAACCGACCGCGGCGGAGGAAACCACCGCCGGGACGGTGGCCACGGAAGCGCCGGTTACCGAGCCTGCCCCGACGGAAGCGCCCGCAACGGAAGCACCCGCAACGGAAGCACCCGCAACGGAAGCACCCGCAGCCGAGGAAAATACCGAAGCCCCGGCGCTGACCGGTTTGGAGCAGGTGATTGCCTTTGCGGACTTCCTTCCCACAGAGGAAACACCCACCGCCGCCCCGGAGGAGCCAACTACTCCTGCCCAGCCGGAGAAAAAAAGCCAGCCCTACTATGCGGTGCTCAAGGTCACCCGGGACAATCAGCTGCGGGGAGACAAGGTGGTGTGGCTGGGAATGCACGTCAATGAGGACGGCAGCTTCTCGTTCTTTGATGCCTCCCAGATGGAAGACTACAGCTTCCCGCCATTGCCGGAGCAGCCCACAGAGCCAACGCAGCCCGACATCGACTATATCGGCAGCGGCTACACCTACTCCGAGATTCAGAAGATGAAGAAGGAGCAGGAGCAAAAAATCAAGGATTTGGAAATCCAGCTGAAGCTCTCCCAGGCGGATTTGAAAATCATGCAGCGGGAGCTTAGCGACGGCAATATCTACGCCGAGCAGGACGGCAAGGTTATCAGCCTGCTGACCGAGGAGGATGCAAAGCTCAATTCCCAGCCCATCATGAAGGTGTCCAGCGGCGGCGGCTATTACATTGATGCCACCATCGGAGAGTTGGAGCGGGATACGGTGAAGCCCGGCCAGGAGGTAACCGTCAGCGATTGGGAGTCCGGCGGCAGCTATACCGGCACGGTGGTGTCCGTGGGCGACATTCCCTCCTCCAACGGCAGCTACAGCTCCATGTCCAACCCCACCTCCACCAGCTACCCCTTCCGGGTGTTTGTGGACGAGAGCGCGGATTTGAAGGCGGGCAGCTATGTCAGCATCTCCTATTCTGCGGCGGAAAAAACCGGCGTGTACCTGGAAAAGCCCTTCCTGCGCACCGAGGGCGGCGAGAGCTTCGTTTACGTCCGGGGGGAGGATGGCCTTCTGGAGCGCCGCACCGTTACCGTGGGCAAGAGCCTGGGCGGCAATTATATGGAGATTTTGGACGGCCTGACCGCAGACGACTATGTTGCCTTCCCCTATGGCAAGAATTTGAAACCCGGTGCCCCCACCGCGGAGGGTGACTACTCCGATATGTATTCCTAAGAGGGGGACGGAAGATGCTGGAAAATATTCGACTTGCCTTTCAGGGCGTATGGAGCCATAAAATGCGCAGTATGCTCACCATGCTGGGCATCATCATTGGCATCGCTGCCATCATCACCATTGTCTCCACCATCAAGGGCACCAACGAGCAGATTAAGGAAAATCTGATTGGTGCCGGAAACAATGTGGTGACGGTGCAGCTCAACGAAAACGGCTATCCCTTTGATGCCACCTGGAGTGACATCCCCAGCTGCGTCCGCCCCATCACGGAGCAGACCCGTCAGGAGCTGGAGCAGCTGGACGGGGCACAGCGGGTCAGCCTGTTCTACAGCCGCAGCTATGCCGACGGCGTGTTTTATCAGAACAATCAGTACAACGGCAGTATTTATGGCGTGGATGAAAACTATTTGGGAACCTATGGCTACCAGGTGAAGCTGGGCAGAGGTTTTACAAAGGGCGACTACCAAAACTTCCGTAAGGTCGTTCTGGTGGATGACAATGCCATTTCCGCCCTGTCCCTGGGGCAGAACCCGGTGGGGCAGGTGCTGGAAATCCAGGGGGAAGCCTATACCATCGTGGGCGTGGTGGGAATGTCCCAGGATTTTTCCCCAACCATCAACTCCATGAATGACTATCAGATGTATGTGGGCAGTTCCTCCGGCAACATCTATTTGCCCAGTGCGGTGTGGCCGGTGTCCTACCGGTTTGACGAGCCGCAGAATGTGGCAATCAAGGTTGCTTCCACCGATGAAATGGCAACGGTGGGCAAAAACGCCGCCGACCTGCTCACCGAGCGGCAGATTGTAGGGGAGGATACCGGCTATGACTACCGCAGCCAGGATATGCTGGAACAGGCGCAGCAGCTGCAAAAAATGAGCCAGGCCACCAACACCCAGCTCATCTGGATTGCCAGCATTTCCCTGCTGGTGGGCGGCATCGGCGTGATGAACATTATGCTGGTTTCCGTCACGGAGCGAACCTCTGAGATTGGTTTGAAAAAGGCACTGGGTGCCAAGAAGCGGCGGATTCTCTTGCAGTTCCTCACGGAGGCAGCAGTCCTTACCAGCCTGGGCGGCGTGATTGGCGTGGCCACGGGCATCGGTCTTGCAGAGCTGATTTCCAAGATGATGGAAATTCCGGTGGCAATCAGCTTCCCCGCTATCGGCATCAGCGTGGCGTTCTCCACCCTGATTGGCGTGGTGTTCGGCTTGCTTCCTGCGACCCAGGCGGCAAACCTGAACCCCATCGAAGCATTGCGGCGGGTATAATCTTCACAAAACGGACGTATTCCTATGGGGTGCGTCCGTTTTTCTGCGTTGTATTTTCGGCTTTTTTGTGGTAAAATTACCCGGAGGTAAAAATTTGTCCCGCCGCTTCCCCGGTGCGAAGCACCCTTGGCTCCACCTTTGGGGGAGCTGCTGAGCGAAGCGAAGCTGAGGGGGTGTCGTAGGTTGAATGGTATGCGCCCACGGTTTTGCACAGCCTACTGTAGGGGTCGCCTATTAGGCGACCCGAGCGGCGAAGCCGCCCATTTGCGGATGGAACAGAGCAGAGCGCTGAATGGAACCAGCTCCCGCAACTGCACCTTGGCTTCCCCCGGGGGGAAGCTGCCAGGCTTGACGGCACTTCGGAACCGGCAAGGCTGGCTGATGAGGGGTGGCGAGAGCTAAAAGTTTAGAAAATCCCTGTTGAATGGTGAAAACTGAAACAAATGCCATTCATCCAGCCACATTCATGAACCAACCTGTCGCCGCCCCTCATCAGGCTTTTTTGCCAATCGGTTCCGAAGTGCCGCTTGTCAAAAAATCCAGCTTTTCAATCTTGGAATGATTGCCACTGGCAATCATAATTTTGA
>ERZ791887.2119-NODE-2119-length-11330-cov-3.461197_pt1 | contig 11330 bp, 10 predicted proteins | sample MGYA00510157_ERZ791887 | MGnify/ENA primary metagenome ERZ791887 (study PRJEB30046, sample SAMN00792112) | human gut metagenome | study: EMG produced TPA metagenomics assembly of the A metagenome-wide association study of gut microbiota in type 2... | reverse complement strand
AGAACCGAGTATACTTATGATAAACAGGGAAACCTTGTGATGGTAAAGAACTGCCTGGAGGCAGACAAAGAACCTGACGGTTCTTCGGCGCAGTATGTCCAGTATGTCTATGACATCCAGGGGAACAAAGTGCGCCAGTTTACCGGAATGACCAGCCCGCTGACGATTACGGTGTCGGAAGTGACGGATGCAGATAAGAATGCGGATACTTTTTCTTACGCTGGGAAGACCTATCAGTTAGAGGTCAGCGGAAAGAAAAAGACAGATAGCATTGCTGAGACAAAGTACGAATACAATGGGAAAAACCAGTTAATCTCCTATACCGATCCGGAGGGCAGGACGGAGAGCTATACTTATGATGTCAACAGTAATCTGACCAAAACAGTAGATAAAAACGGAAACACACAGAAAAGCACCTATGATTACCAGAACCGTCTGATGGAAATGGCGGCAAAGGAAAAGAAAACGGGAAAAGAGACGGTACATACCTATACCTATAATGCTTATGGGGATGTGGCAACGCAGGATAATACTACTTTTACCTATGATGATGTCTCCGGGCAGGTGACAAAAGAGACGACAAAACTGACAAAAAATAAAGATGTAGTCAAGAATTACAGTTATGATAGTGCCGGGAATCAGTCTGCCTTTGCAGTCAAAGTGGGAGAGGATACCAAACTTTCCTTGCAGTATACCTATGACGGGGAATCGAAACTGACCTCTGTCATCGATGAAAAAGGGAACAAGATAGTAGGATACGACTATGATACCGATGGAAATCTTGCCAAAAGAACGGTGGATGGAAGTGGTATGACAACTACTTATGCCTACGATTACCAGAACCATTTGACATCCTTAAAGAACCAGACGGATAGTGCAGGGGTGATTTCTGAATACACTTCGGAATATTTAACGAATGGACGGAAAACCAAAGAGACAGCGGATACAATGGATGAGGCTGGAAAGAAGTCGAAAAAGACATCTACCTATGCCTATGATTTATTAGGGCGTATCACAAAAGAAACCAAAACGGGCAGCGAGGATATTTCCTATACCTATGACAGTAACAATAACCGGAAAGAGATGACGGTTGGCTATAGGGTGACTGCCTATAAATACAATAAGAACGATGAACTGCTCCGCACGGATACCCTGAATACTGACACAGAGGAAGATTCCGTTGTCATCTACAAAAACGACAAGAACGGAAACCAGCTGGCGACAGTCAACCGCTATGAAATCCCAACCGATAAAAAGGACAGCACCTATGTGGATATTGACGTGACTTTGGGGGATAACCGCCTGAACGAAAACGTCGTGAATCACTATAATGCCTTGAACCAGTTGACACAGACGCTGACAAAGAACCATAAGGTCAGCTTTACTTACGATGCCGAAGGGCTTCGTACCAGCAAGACGGTAAACGGGGAGAAAACGGTCTTTGTCTGGGATGGGGACCAGTTAGTGATGGAACTGTCTGAGAGTGGAAAGGTACAGAAACGCTACATCCGTGGCAATGATCTTGTATATGCGGATAAAGGAACGGATACCGAGAAACAGTATTATGTCACCGACTCTCATGGAAATGTGGTGCAGCTCACGGACAAAAGTGGATCAGTTACCAAGACTTATGAGTATGATTCCTTTGGCAATGAAGTGAATCCGGATGGGAAGGATGATAACCCGTTCCGTTATTGCGGGGAGTATTATGACAAGGAGACGGCGGAGATTTATTTAAGGGCAAGGTATTATCAGCCGGAAGTGGGAAGATTTCTGACGAGGGATACCTACACCGGGGAAGAAAATGAGCCGCTGAGCCTGCATTTGTATACGTACTGTGGGAATGATGGGGTGAATGCGTGGGATCCAAGTGGGAATATATCGTTGAAAGGAATTTGGAATAAAGTAAAACGAACTACAAAAAAAGTGATAAATACGGGCACTAAAGTAGTTAAAAAAGGGGTTAGGTATGTTGCTAATAAATGGAGATATTCAACCTTAGGAAAATATTTTGCTAGAGCAACAGAGAGTGGAAAATACAGTAAATTTATGAACGCTTTTGATTTTTATCAAGATTCAAAAGGTATATATCATACATCGCAAAATTGCTGGCAGAAATTAGGTGGCTATAATGATTTATATGATTTTTTCTTTGATGCAGCGACGGAAATGAAAGCAATTAAATTTAATTTACCTACAAATACAAGACGTTATAATTTAAATAAGACTTATGTTGTATGGGCATGGAAAGGAGACTATTTTAATTTGGGTGCAGGTGGAGAATTGGGAATATATTCTAACTATATAAATATCCACTCATTAGCAGAGACTAAAAATCCTATTTATAGTAAATTGAAAGTTTTTTATAAAGGTAAAAAAATTATTGAATATAATCCAAGATACCTATGTTGGTGGATAACTGGATTTAATCCCAAAATTCAAAATATTAAAACAGCTAATGATTTGTCATTAAAATGTACAGCAGATTTTTCAAATGTTTCAAAAGATTTGAGAAAGGCTTTCTATAAAAAAGCAAAGAAAAGTTATGGGAAGTATTGGATCAAAGCAAATAAAAAGAAGAAAACTGCTACTTTTAAGTGGTGATGAATATAATATTTTGGAAAAGTTTATTTTAGGAGCTTGGCTGGCGCTCAGTGTATGGTAGATGGGACAAAGGAAGTTGGGACACGATTCCCATAGATACGGAAGGTTCATCATCATAGTTGATCAGAGGGAAAAGAGCCTTTATAAAGCAAAAAGAGGATGTTTTATTAGCTATACCCATTTATCAACTATTCGGTACATGATACAATGATATCCATCACGCTCGGCTTTTGTTTGAGGTAAATAAAAATCGTTAAAGCCAGTAAAATCAATAGATTTAAGCTTGACAGAATAGGAAGGTAAATTTCCACTGTCAGCCCAAAGTAGCGGAATGGAGACTAGTGTGAAAAAATAAGCTCGATATCTTATTTTTCACAGAGCTATTTGTTTCTGAGCGAAAGCAAATAGCTCTGATGGCAGACGAAAATTTGACATATTCGTCGCTTCTTCGCAATAAGTCGCTCAGAAATGAGGATTAGTATGAAACAAATATTAAAATGTTTTATGTTATTTATTATAATAAATATTTTAAGTGGCTGTTCGTTTAAAGGTTTAAGTGAAATGATGTTAGAGGAGGAAAATCAGGATTTACCTTCTTCCATTGGGACAATCTCATCAGATTTTTCATTTGCTGTATTAGGAACAGGGGAGATTGCTTTTCTTACTATAGATCCAAAAGAAGTTGTATTTTTGGATGAAAAACAGAAAAACAGACGCTCTGTTGAATTATCTGAGAATCGTCAATCTTTAGAGATTACTGCAGGAAATGATTACTTTTATGTGTATTGTTCCAACGAAGATGAAACAGCTGGTTTTTTAAATGTTTTTGACAAGAAAGGAGAGTTAATAAAAGAAATATCATTACCGTTCAGCAGAGTTAGTGTCAGCAATGGAATTGTGTATGGATATTACGATGCAACGGCTGATTTTTATGGATGGAGTTCTAATATCTCGAATAATCATATTGAGGCAACCCATTATATTAGTGAGAGAAAATTTTTAGAAAAATTTCCTGACAGTATTGAAGATTGGAACGAAATAAGCGGGGACGAAATAGCAAATGTTGGTGAACAACAATTGTATCACTGTTCATCGGATTATTGTCATAAAACAGACTATTATAGTGATCAAAAACCTTTGTCTGTTTTTGGTCAAATAGATTATGTGAAATATTGTGATGGGAAAATAGCTTCCGAGGAGTCGGATAAAGAAATCCGTTCCCGTTTAAATCAAATATATAGTATGATGAAAAAAGAGGAGGAGAATTTTCTAATTTATTGTTTCCAAATCAATGACAAAATATACGGCGTTTGTAATGTATATAGTCAATGTGGTGAACTATTAACTTTTTGTACGGATGATTTGGATTATAGTTTTTCTTTTTCTTATGATGAAAAAGAAGATAAATTATATAAGGTAAATGAGTATGACAACATTGAACTTATATATGAAGATGAATATAATTGTCTGTATCATAAATTAGACGGTGTTTATTATACAAAATTAGGATCAGATAAAGAAGAAAAATTATATGATTACAATGGGGAAATTGGACTTACAATCTTAGAAGGATATGTAAAGTTTCAGGAAAGAGAAATACATTACAATGAGGATATTATAGATAAGCAGGAAATAATAAAAGTATGGTAGTATATCCATGCCGATGTGGAAAAGGATGAATGAGAAAATTATGGAGAAAGTGCTTGATTTTTTGGAGGACAAAAAGCATACTGTGGTTAGGATGTGACGGAGATATATAAAAATGGCAAGGCCAAGAAGACCGAAAGTGAAAATCCAAAAACAAAGAAACTGGATGTACGCCTGATGGAATATGAGTACGCCAGATAAAAAATATGCCAAGCGTCATAATCAAACACTTGCACAAACATTGCGATTAGAAGTCGAGAAGATGATTGCATTGTTGTAACCTCCTATAGATTCTTTTTTGTTTATTATAATTAAAGGATTCAAAAGGAAGAGTTTTCTATAAGGAGAGATATCGTAGTGAAGACGCCTTGTATAGATTTACATATTCCGATGCTTATAGCAAAAGGACTTCGGTCTATTCAAAGGATTAAAAATGAGTGTTCCAGATCGGATAATTCCTTGAGGGAAGGATTAAAATACCAAAAACTGTAGAGGAACAAACTAAAATTGTTAATATGTTTGAGGATATTAACCACTTCATCACTCTTCATCAGCGAGAATCAATATTTGCTTTTATAAACAAAGGACATAACACATCTGTGAGTGACACAAGTGGGAATTACATAAATGTGACTAATCCTATAAAATAAAAATATACTTTTATAGGAGATGTTTCACATGCAAAGTACGAATGAGTATGTTACCGATTTTGGTCATCTTCATTTACGCATTGAAGAAATTTTGAAAGACAGTGGAATAAGCAAGACGAAGGTCTGCAAAGAACTGGACATTCCACGTACAAATTTCAACAAATATAGTCAGAACAAGCAGACACGATGGGACTTGAAGTTTTTATGTAAATTGTGTTTGTACTTGAAGGTAGACTTAGGAGAATTGACAGAGTACATACCGCCAAACCTGGAAAGTAAATGAATATGAATCATTAGTAAAGAATTAAGAGGAACATGTCAGGAACATGATTCCTCTTTTCTTTTTGCACAAAAGAAAAGAGGCGGCTGTGTTCTGGTGGAGAGAAGGGAGAAGAACACAGATGGGGCGAACGACCAGTAAAAAGATGATTCCGTTATTGTTGCTTAGGATACTATGGATCCATGCAGATAAGGATCATATGATCTCAATGGAATATATATGTGACAGATTGGAGGATGAATTTGAATCGGAAAGAAGGATGGGGAGACCTGCATTGCGGAAACTGGTATCCTCTAACATTCGTCAGCTCAATCTATTTTTCCATGAAACACATTGGTGCTTGAATGAGGGAGAGGAACTTCAGATCTGTGAAAAAGCGATTGCCAATCCGGAGCAGCCCGGCGGATACATCAAGGTATATTGTCTGAACAACAGATTGTTTTCGGATACGGAGATACGCATGTTGCATGACAGCATATTATTTTCACCCGGCGTGGACGATGGATGTGCCAGTCGGATTCTGGACAAATTAAAACGTTGTGCAAGCAAATATTTTGGAAGCTGGTTTGAATATGTGAAATACCGGGAGACATTCAAGCGATGCCAGTGTGAGCGGCTTTTTCAATATTTGATGGAAATCGGAAAAGCGATCAAGAAAATGAGAAAAATAACATTCCGGTATCGGAAAAACGGGAAACTATCGGACAGAGTATATACAGTAACACCATATTTCCTGGTCATTAGTGGCGGTTGGTATTATCTTATCTGCAATACGGATGGAAAAGACAATCTGTCTCATTATCGCATTGATCGAATGCAACAGGTGGCAATGCACCCGATGGAGCAGGGAAAGTGCATGAGTCAATTGGAGGGTATCGATTCTTCCTTTGAAATCTCACGATATATGGAGGAACATCCGAGAATGTCCTATGAAAAGCCGGTGAGTGCCACACTTATGGTAGAGGAATATCTTGTTGAAGCAGTGGAAACGGAATTTCGGACCACCTCTAAGATAAAGACACAGGAGCATCTTTTTCGAATACGAATCATATCCACCAAGACGGCAATCTGTAATTGGATCATAAACCTGAGTGAACATATCAAGATCGAAACGACATCAGATCCGACCATCATCGACCAGTTGTGTCAAAAGGCACAGTGTATTATAGAAAATTATCAGAAAACAAATAAAATCACATGATTCTCCGAAAATTCCAAAATAATGGAAATTTCACATTATATTATATTCCTGACAATGGTAATGAAAAATGACAGTGTATTATTACGGAAAACCGTGATGACTATCGTGGAACAATTAGTCTTTTTCATTTTTTGGCATTGTTATATAATTCAATTGTGGTCACAGAAAGGATGTGAATGCTTGAAGAATGTATGAGAGCATAGTCCGGAGAAAATTGATGTTTTACTTAGAACAAACGAAGATGTCAAAGTATAAATTTGCACAGAAGAGTGGAATGCCACTTAGCACATTGTATGACATTGCGAAAAAAGAAGATTATGATATTCGTGAAAGTAATATCATTAAGGTAAGTCGCGGTATGAGTATGGAGCCTTTTGAATTGTTTCAGACAAACGAACAAATTCTTGTAATACAAAATATGCAAGAAATAATGTTGATACAAGAAGTAAGATTGCTCCCATCGCAATATCAGAAAATCTTGTTTGAGTATCTGCAAAGTTTACGAAAGATTGCAGACGACAAGAAATTATAAGCATGTTTCACTTAGTATAGACGGCATTATATGTGGAGAAATGAGATTGACAAAACCAGAGTTTCTTCATATCATAATAAGTAGAAAGCACTGGACATCCACACAAAGGATGTAAAGATTTGTGGCTATGTCATAGTCAATTTCGGTTATGACAAACTGCGTGGCACAGTATCCTGGAGGAAATTGTCATATCCAATATGAGGATTAGGTCATATGTGATTAGTTTAAGTATAACAGCTTAAGCAAACTGCCAGTGGTGATTCTGAGGGAAGCGAAAGCTTCCCTTTTTTTCTGCCTAAGAAAGAGAGGATTATTGAAATGGGAAAATCAGCATTGATTAAAAAGATACATAATGCGGCAGTTAACTATCAGAAATATCTTGCAGGAAGGACATTTCTTTATGTATATGATGATTCGGTTGTAGAAATTGTTTTTAAGAGCTCGTCTTTTCAACATTTGACAGGAGTAAAGACAAATTTAAAAGCAAAAGGATTCTATGCTCATGCAAAGAAGAAAAATGGTTTGCGACCAGGAGAAGTAATGTTCGACAAAACGCATCCGTATGACCTTGCAGAAAAGAAAATGGATTATTTAGGAGATTTATATAAGGTTACTTGTAGTGATGTAATGATTGCTACGGACATTGTGACGATAAGCGCAGTGTATAAAGTGGGAGTTACAAATTTTCGATTTATTCTTCTATGTGGACCAAACAGAGATACAACGGGACAGTTGGTAGATGATTGTTTGGTGCCGTATTCTTTTCGAGTCGAAGATATTAGTGCCAGCCGCTTTGAAGAACTACATGAAGTACAATATATTTTTTCAAAGGGGACAAATGAGCAATATTATTCTCAAATAACATATTGCGCAGGAAGAGAAAATTTGGATCTTCCTGCACAGATAAAAGAAAAAATCAAGATTTCTTGAAAATGAAATGAGGTGGCAGGTATGCTGCCTCATTATATTTTCAGGGGTTTCTTAAGAATATCTTGTTATTCCGTTATATTTGCAACGGAACAAATAGTCTACCATTTTTCAAAATCCGCTTTTATAATTTAGATGTGTCCACAGGAAATAATCCTATTAGACACGGACAACTGAATACGATGATTTCACTGGACGTAAGGAACAGTTACGCATTGCGCCGTGCCGCAGATGCGCCAGGATCGGTAGGACAGACACAAAGGAGATAGCTTATCAGGTATTTTTTTTGATTGATCTGTCTGATGTGAGATGCCGGGAGCGATAACATCCATGCAAAAGAGGAATTGTGGTGATTCCGTGGTTGCGACTGTTCTATGATAATGATACTCCCTTTATGGTCTATAAGAGATGGTGCGAGTCCAGAGTGTGCTGCTAACCACAGTGACCGGTGATTTCAACTGGAGATTATGTTTCATATATCTTGACAATACACACAATGCGTGGTAATATATGGATGAAAAATTATTTATTGAGGAGATATTATGGAACTAAAGGAATTATTAAAGGAAGCAAGGAAACAAACAGGCATGACACAGAAACAATTTGCCGCATATTTTAGAATTCCTTACCGAACATTAGAAGATTGGGAACGAGGTGTTCGACATATAGCAGAATATCTTCTTCGATTGATGATTTATCGTTTGGAAATGGAAGGTTTGGCAAGAGGACTTTCAGAAAAAATGCCAGATTGATGTTGGAGGTGAATACAATGCCTTTACAAACAGACCATTTAGATATTCCTATTTGGCAAAAGTATACTATGACGATTGAAGAGGCTGCCGCATATTTTCATATTGGAAGAAGCCGCATAAGAGCAATTGTAGCGGAAAATCCATATGCACCATATGTTTTAATGGTTGGAAATCGTGTTCAGATAAAGAGAAAACTATTTGAGCAGTTTGTGGATGAGGCAAATGCACTTTGAACTAAACGATTTTGTTAAATGGGCTGTAGCATAATATAAAAATATGCTATTATATTTAAGTCATACTAGTGCTTAGCTTTCTTTAGTGGAAAGTGAGGAAGCATGTTATGAATACAAGTCGAAGAGACAAAAAGAATCGAAAACTGCATAATGGAGAAATTCAGTTAGCGGACGGCAGATATCGTTATAAGTATATAGACGAATTGGGTAAATCCCGGTATGTCTATTCAAAGCGGTTGGTTCCAAATGATCCTGCAGTACATGGAAAGAAAGAAGAATCACTGCGTGAGAAAATCGCAAGGATTCAGAAAGACAAGCAGGATAAAATTGCAATGAGCCGTGGCGATATGACGGTGTTAGCTTTAGTGGAGCTTTATATTTCTCAGAAAATAGGTGTTAAGCCGAGTACAAGACTCGGTTATAAAACAGTAGTGAATTTTCTGAAAAAAGATCCTTTTGGAAAGAGAAAGATTTCATCTGTAAAAACTTCAGATGCCAGAGGATGGTTGATTGATCTGCAAAAAAATGGCAGAGGATATAGTTCTATTCATTCCATTCGAGGTGTGTTGCGTCCTGCATTTCGGCTTGCCTATGAAGACGATTTTATTAGAAAAAATCCATTTGATTTTGAGTTGGCAAGTGTGCTTGTGAATGATAGTGTAATCCGACAGGCACTTACAAGAAAGCAGGAAAGACTATTCTTGGAGTTTGTCCGCAAAGATGCACATTATCAAAGAGTGTATGAGGGTATATTTATTTTGTTTAATACCGGACTTCGAATTTCTGAATTTGTAGGACTGACAATAGGGGATATTGATTTTGAACATATGATCATTAATGTGGATCATCAGTTGGTTAGAGTGTACAATGAAAGAAAGTCATATATTATTCAGAAAACCAAAACAACGGCAGGGGTGCGTAAAGTACCGATGACGCCAGAAGTTGCGGATTGCTTTCGAAAGATTATAAAAAATCGAAAGAAAGTAAAAAAGGAACCGGTAGTAGATGGATACAAAGGTTTTCTATACTTAGATCAAAATGGAATGCCGATGGTGGCGTTACATTGGGAAAAATACTTTCAGTTCATTCGTGAAAAGTATAACAAGTTGTATAAGGAACCATTACCAACAGTCACTCCGCATGTGTGCAGGCATACTTTTTGTACTAAGATGGCAAAATCTGGAATGAATCCGGCAAAGCTAAAGTATATTATGGGACACAGTTCTATGGATATAACTTTTGATACCTATACTCATTTGCAAGTAGATGATGTGAGGGATGAGATGCTAAACATAGCGCAAATGGAAAATAATATGATTATGCAGGAATCGCTGAAAACAATGGAGTTAGAAAACAATGAAGAGGAAGAGTTATTTAATTTTTAACTTCATAATGACAAGGTGCAAAAACCTTGATTTTACACCTTTTTTTACACCTTTCAAATGAAAGAAAATAGTAATTTACAAGGTGTAATGAGAAAAAATTAAAAATTATATATCGTTTCAATATTATTGATGTGTACAGAACTTTTGGGTATTGAAAGGTATTAAAAGGATATGAGAAATTATGATTAGAGTATGTTTCATCTGCCACGGCAATATCTGCCGCAGCACCATGGCCCAGTTTGTTTTCCAGGACATGGTAAACAAGCGTGGTCTTTCTGACCAATTTACAATTGATTCAAAAGCGACAAGTACGGAGGAGTTAGGCAACCCGCCGCACCGCGGAACCGTGCGAAAATTAGCACAGGTAGGAGTGCCGGTACTGCCGCATCGAGCGAGTCAGTTAAGTCGGAGTGATTACGACAAATTTGACTATATTATCGGGATGGACACATGGAATATGAAGAACATAAACCGTATTTTAGGTGGCGATCCGGAAGGAAAAGTGAGTAAACTTTTAGCGTGGAGCGGAGATGGAAGAGATATTGCAGACCCGTGGTATACCGGCAATTTTGACGAGACGTATGATGATGTTTTAGAGGGATGCGAAGCATTTCTTACTTTCCTTTTGGAGAATGGTCTGTTATACTAGACAAGATAAGATAATAAAATGTATCAAAAAGAGCAGTGATTGATTCATTGGAAAGGAAGGATGACATGAAAGTACTGATGGTAAATGGAAGTCCTCATAAAGAAGGCTGCACATATACGGCGCTGAAAGAAGTGGCAGGTGCGTTAGAGAAATATGGCATTGAATCGGAAATTTTCTGGGTTGGTAATGGAGAAATTGCCGGTTGTATCGGATGCGGAGCCTGTGCGAAGACGGGAGAAGGATGTTTCCGCAAGGACGTTGTAAATGAATTTGTTGCGAAGGCCGGAGAGGCGGACGGATATATATTTGGTTCGCCGGTACACTATGCTGCGGCAAGTGGAGCATTGACATCATTTATGGATCGTGCGTTTTACAGCGGTGGCAGTAAAATAACCGGAAAACCGGCAGCGGCTGTAGTAAGCTGTCGTCGTGGAGGAGCATCGGCGGCATTCGACCAGATTAATAAGTAT
>ERZ791887.2118-NODE-2118-length-11332-cov-2.494901_pt1 | contig 11332 bp, 10 predicted proteins | sample MGYA00510157_ERZ791887 | MGnify/ENA primary metagenome ERZ791887 (study PRJEB30046, sample SAMN00792112) | human gut metagenome | study: EMG produced TPA metagenomics assembly of the A metagenome-wide association study of gut microbiota in type 2... | reverse complement strand
GTGTAGTAATACACCCCGGTGTCGGCATTGCAGCAGCTGGTATACAGCGTCAGCTCGCACGCGCCGTCCTCCAGCACGCAGCAGCCCCGCTGCTGTGCCGCCGCGCCCAGAATGTGCAGGAGCTGGCTGACGCTCTCGGCCTCGCCGTCGCCGGAGCGGCTGTTCAGCCGGGTAAAGGCCGTCCGTACAAAGCGGGAGGGGGAGGACAGGTCGCCGGGCAGACCCATGGCGCCCATGCCCCGGCTGTATGTCTCCAGCGGCAGGGCGGGGGAGAAGCGGTTTTCCGGCGGCTGCGGGGACAGCTGGGCGTAGTCGTTCAGCCGGAACAGCTGCATGGGGAAGGGCGGCTCGTTGGTCAGCACGCCCGCCGGGTCCTCATAGACCCGCAGGCCCTCCGCCGTCTGCTCTACCGCGAAGCACTGCTCCCGGTCCGCCAGCAGCCAGTGCAGCCGGGCCGGGGGCAGCCCCGGCAGAAAGGCGTCGTCGGTGATGCGGCTCTCCGCCAGCAGGTCCCGGGCCTCCGCCGCCGTGGCGCAGCGGCCCAGCAGCCAGGGGATCAGCTCAAACTGTGCCACGTTGGCCTTTCCCGGCGCGCAGGGGCCGTATACGGCGCTGCGGACGAAGTTCAGCCCCGCCATGCACAGGCCCTTCTCGTTCACCGCGTCATAGTACAGGGGGTAGCCGTCCTGTACGGAGGCCATGCCGATCATGGCGTAGTGCCGCGTCAGGTCCGGCAGGTGCCGCATGGGCAGGGGAAAGAGCCGGGGTGTGATGACCACCTGCTCGCCGAAGCCGCGCTCATAGTCCAGATTGCGCCCGAAATAGAAGCATTTTGTCTTGTATGTGGCCGCAGTGCACATGGGCCGGGACCTCCTTTTATTCGTTATCCGCCGGCTCGGCGGGGTACTGCCGCTTCAGGAAGGAGAGAAAATACCGGACGGCGCTGTTGGCCGGCGGCGGTGTCTTCCCCGCCGCGCCCAGCCGGCGTGACAGCGGCTCCACCAGCGGGAGCACCCGCACCTGGCCCTCATAGCCCGCCAGAGAGAAGGCGGACAGCACCGACACGCCCAGTCCCGCCGCCACCATGGACAGTATGGCCGCGTCGTCCGACGCCGTGACCTCCAGCCGTGGTGCCTCCGGCGGCAGCAGGCGCGCCACATACTGCTCCGGGCAGGAGAGAAATGTCTCCTGCAGCAGGCGCTCCAGGGGAATGACGTCCTCCGTCCAGGGGAAGTCCGGCGGCACCACCGCCACCAGCGGCGCGTCCGTCAGCGGCGTCCAGTAAAAGCCCTTGCCGCAGGTCTCCTCCACCAGGGCCAGCTGCACCCGCTCCTCCTCCAGCGCCGCGGCCAGCTCATAGCCGCCCACCAGCACGTCGATCTTGATCACCGGGTGCAGTTTGCGGAACTTCTGCAGCAGTGCCGGCAGCCGTGCCCGGGCAATGCTGGCAAAGCAGCCGATCCGCAGCACGCAGTTGTGGGCCTCGCCCTGGGCCGCCGCCTCCCGCCGCAGGGTCTCACTGGCACGCAGATAGTCCTGTATATAGGGCAGCAGGTGCTCACCCTCCTCCGAGAGCCGGACGCCGTGGCTGCTGCGGGTGAGCAGGGTACAGCCCAGCTCGGCCTCCAGCTTGTTCACCATGTGCGTCATGGCGGACTGGGTGTAGCCCAGCTGCGCCGTCGCCTTTCCAAAGCTGCCGCACTGCACTGCCGTCAGCAGCGCCCGCAGCCGTTTGTCATCCATAGGGGCCTCGCTTTCTGTACAAATTGGACAAAATTGCAACGATTATTTTTAACTATATCACAAGAGCTGTCGCCGTTCAATGCCATAAACGTAAACTTTCCACCAACGATTTGGAAAATGCGGTAAACGTTTTTATACGCCATCAAAATTTTTCATGTGCCGTTCGATAAGCGTCATTTCCGTAATGATGAAAAGCATGATACGCTATATGCACAGGATGCAACGCGCTTTAAAGCGCGAGACCGCACCGGCGCGCCGCAGTCGGCGGCGTGGGAACAAGAGAAGAGAAATGGAGAAATCAGAATGATCGGACAGAGGAAAAACACCGCGGCAGATATCGTTGTCGTGGGCTTTGCGCTGTTTTCCATGTTTTTCGGCGCGGGCAACGTGATCTTCCCGCCCTTTTTGGGCATGGAGGCCGGTAGCCAGTGGCTGGCGGGCTTTTCCACCTATTTCATTGCGGATATCGGTCTGGCGATGACGGGGATGTTCGCCCTGCTCCGCGTGGGCAGCAGCGAGAAGGTACTGGAACGGGCGGGCAAAGTCCCCGCCGAGATCCTCATGTGCGCCATCATTCTGTGTATCGGCCCCATGGTGGCCATCCCCCGCACCAGCGCCAGCACCTATGAGATGGCCATCGCGCCCAATCTGTCCGGCGTATCGCCGGTGGTGTTCTCCGTGGTGTTCTTCGCGGTGATCCTGGCTCTGTGCATCAAGGAGTCCGCCGTGGTGGACATTGTAGGCAAGGTGCTCACGCCGCTGCTGCTGGTGGGCCTGTTCACCATTATTATCAAGGGTGTGATCACGCCGCTGGGCGACATCGCGCCCCTGGCGCAGATCGACAACGTGGCCGTCACCGGCATCAAGGCCGGCTACCAGACCATGGACGCGCTGGCGGCCCTGCCCTTCGGCATCATCGTGCTGCAAAGCGTCACCGCCAAGGGCTATCAGCGGGGCCGGAGCCAGCTTCGCGTGGTGGGCGGCGCCGCGCTGCTGGCGGGCGTGCTGCTGCTGGCGGTGTATATGGGTCTGGCCTATCTGGGCGCCACCGTGTCCGCACAGTACACGTCCTCCATCGGCCGCGCGGCCCTCATCATGGCCATCGTAGAGGCGTTGATGGGCAAGACCGGCATGGTGATCTTCGGCGTGGTGGTGGGCCTGGCTTGCGTCACCACGGCCATCGCCCTGACCAGCTCCGCCGCGGCGTATTTCACGGAGCTGTGTCGCGGGAAGATCAGCTACAAGGTGTTCGTGACGGTCATCTGCGTGTTCAGCGCCGTGGTGTCCAACCTGGGCCTGGACCGTATCGTGGCCGTGGCCGCGCCGGTGCTGGATATAGTATATCCCCCCACGCTGGTGCTTATTTGCGTCTCCCTCATCATACCCAAGGTCCACGACTTTGTCAGCCGGGGCGCCGCGCTGGGCGCACTGCTGACCAGCGTGCTGTGCACCCTGCACACCTGCGGTGTGAAGCTGCCGCTGGTGGAGGCCCTGCCGCTGTATGATCTGGGCCTGAGCTGGCTGCTGCCCGCCGCCGTGTTCGGCCTTGCCGCCCAGCTGCTGACGCTGCTGCCCGGCGTCCGCCGTGCGGAGAAGCCCGCCCGCCGCGCCAGCGAAAAGCATTAAACCGCTTCCCCCGGGCGGGGCCGTTCTTACCCCACGGTCCCGCCCTTCTCTCCTATATTATGTACCGGCACCTGTCTGAAACAGTCCGCCGGCGGGAACGCCTTGACAAGAGCAGGCGTTTGCCGTACAATAAACACGCTGCTGACGTTGAAAGTACGCTTGAGACGGAAGATGCGCCATAGGTTCTGCGCCCGCGAAGCGGGCGCTGTGGTCGTGTCGCGGTGGCGGCGCGGCTTTTTTATTTGGCCGTGGATCTTACGACGGGAGGTTTTGCTATGGAAACACGGGTGGCGGTCATTGCGGTCATCGTAGAAAATGAGGACGCGGTGGCGGAGCTGAACGCGCTGCTGCATCAGTACGGCGCATATATCATCGGGCGGATGGGCGTGCCCTACCGCGCCCGGGGCGTGAACATCATCTCCGTGGTGCTGGATGCGCCGCAGGACGCGATCTCCGCCCTCAGCGGGAAGATCGGGCGGCTGGAGGGTGTCAGTGCCAAGACGCTGTACTCCAACGTGATCACACCGATAGAAGACAGATAGGCATGCTGCACGACAGCTTTGTATAAGAGACCGTATCACGGAAAGGAGAAAACAACATGAAAAAAATGATATCCCTGCTGCTGGCGCTGGCGCTGGCATTGACGCTGTGCGCCTGCGTAACGCCGAAAACGCCTATGCCCATTGAGGATGGCGACAAATCCGCCGCCCAGCCGGTCACTGTGCGGTTGGGCGGGCTGAAGGGCCCTACCTCCATGGGCATGGTAAAGCTGTTTGACGATGCGGACAACGGCCTGGGCCAGAACACGTATACGTACACCATCGCGGCCAGCGCCAATGAGTTGACGCCCCAGCTGGTGCAGGGCGAGCTGGATGTGCTGGCGGTGCCGGCCAACGTGGCGGCCATCCTGTACAACCAGACCGAGGGCGGCGTGGTGCTGCTGGCCGCCGGCACACTGGGTGTGCTGTATATCGTGGAAAAGGGCGGCGAGACGGTGACGGACATTGCCTCGCTGAACGGCAAGACCATCTACGCCACCGGCAAGGGCGCTACCCCGGAGTACGCGTTGACCTATCTGCTCTCGCAGCACGGGCTGACTCTGGGTGAGGACGTACAGGTGGAGTGGAAGAGCGAGCCCACGGAGATCGTGGCGCTGATGGCGGAACAGGACAACGCCGTGGCCATGCTGCCCCAGCCCTTCGTCACCGTGGCGCAGAGCCAGGTGGAGGGCCTGCGTGTGGCGCTGGATATGAGCGCCGAATGGGATGCGCTGGACAACGGCAGCCGCCTCGTTACCTCGGTGTTGGTGGCCCGTAAGGCCTTTGCTGATGAGCATCCTGCGGCACTGGCGGCCTTTTTGGAGGACTACGCCGCCAGTACGGACTACGCCAATGAGCACCCGGCCGAGGCCGCTGTGCTGGTGGAGAAATATGGCATCGTCAAGGCCGCCGTGGCAGAGAAGGCGCTGCCCCAGTGCAATCTGGTATGTATTACCGGCGTGGATATGAAGGTCGCCGTGGGCGGCTATCTGCAAACACTGTATGACCTGAAGACGGAGGCCGTGGGCGGCGCCATGCCCGGTGACGGTTTCTACTGGATGGGCGCATGAGCACACCTGCGGACAAAAAAATAAAGACCTGGCAGCGTGCCGGCGCGGTGGTGCTGGCCCTGTCGGTCTGGCAGGCAGCCTCCTGGGCCGTGGGCTCGGCACTGCTGCTGCCGGGACCGGTAACGGTGCTAGGGCGGCTTTGCGCCCTGGCGGTGACAGCGGCCTTCCGGCGGGCGGTGGCGTTCAGCTTTTGCCGTATCGCCGGCGGCTTTGCTCTGGCACTGGTGCTGGCCTTTGTGCTGGCGCTGGCGGCGGGACGCTGGCCGGTGGTGGAGGTGCTGCTGCGGCCCTATGTGCTGGCCATCAAGGCGGTGCCGGTGGCGTCGTTCATCATCCTGGCACTGATCTGGATGCGGACATCGGCGCTGCCGCTGTTCATCTCATTCCTGATGGTCTTCCCCATTCTGTACACCAACGTGCTGGCGGGCCTCCGCAGTGCGGATGGCCAGCTTCTGGAAATGGCCCGGGCCTTCCGGGTGCCCTGGCGGCGGCAACTGCACAGCATCCTGCTGCCGGCGGTGGAGCCGTTCCTGCTGGCGGGCTGCGCCGCGGCCCTGGGCATGAGCTGGAAGGCCGGTGTAGCGGCCGAGGTCATCGGTGTGGTGGCCGGCTCCCTGGGCGAGAGACTGTACGACGCGAAGATCTACCTCCAGACCGCCGACCTGCTGGCCTGGACCGCAGTGATCGTGGCGCTGAGCGCCCTGTTTGAGAGACTGGTGCTGGCCCTGCTGCGGCGGGGCTTCCGTCGGCTGGAAAGGGGGTGCGGCGCATGAACGCGGCACATCTGTACAAGCGCTTCGGCGACAAGGTCGTGCTGGAGGACGTGAGCCTGACCGTCCCGGACGGGGCGGTGGTGTGTCTGATGGCCCCCTCCGGTCGCGGGAAGACCACGCTCCTGCGCTGTATCGCCGGGTTGGAGATGCCGGACAGCGGCATCGTCACCGGCGTGCCGGAGCGATTGGGCTTCGTGTTCCAGGAGGACCGTCTGTGCCCGCAGCTGGACGCCGTGGAGAATGTGCGTCTGGTCACGGGCCGGGCCATGTCCCGGCGGGATATTGAGGAGCACCTGCGGGAGCTGGGATTGGCGGACTGCCTGCACCAGCGGGTGGCGGAACTGTCCGGCGGACAGCGGCGGCGGGTGTCCATTGCCCGGGCAGTATGTTATGGGCCGGAGCTGCTGCTGCTGGATGAGCCCTTCAAGGGTTTGGACGGCGCGGCCCGGGACCGGACGGCGCAGTATCTTCTGCGGCACCGGAACGGCGCGGCGGTGCTGTGCGTCACCCACGACCGGGCGGACGCCGCGGCGTTGGGCGCAGAGATCGTGGAAATATGAAAAGAGACGGCGGATGCCGTCTCTTTTTCTTCACCTGATCTGTCCGTCGCCGCGGATGACATATTTGTACGTAGTCAGTTCGTCCAGACCCATGGGGCCCCGGGCGTGGAGCTTCTGGGTGGAGATGCCCATCTCACAGCCCAGCCCGAACTCGCCGCCGTCGGTAAAGCGGGTGGAGGCATTGACATACACGGCGGCACTGTCCACCCCGTTGACAAAGGCCTCGGCGTGGGCGCTGTCCTCGGTGACGATGGCGTCGCTGTGGCCGGTGGAGTGGGCGGCAATGTGAGCGATGGCCTCGTCCACGCTGTCCACGATCTTCACGGCCAGGATATAGTCCAGAAATTCGGTGTCGAAGTCCCGTTCGCCGGCAGGGGTACCGGGAATGATCGCCGCGGCGCGCTCGTCCAGCCGCAGCTCCACGGGGACCTTGCCTGCGGCGGCTCGGTCATCCACCAAACGCTTTTTCAGCCGGGGCAGGAATTCCGCCGCCACCGCGCTGTGTACCAGCAGCACCTCTTCGGCGTTGCACACGGAGGGACGGCTGGCCTTGGCGTTTTCCACAATGTTCAGGGCCTTGCTCAGATCGGCGCTCTCGTCTACATACACATGGCAGATACCGGTACCCGTCTCAATGCAGGGCACGGTGGCGCCGGCTACGCAGGCCCGGATCAGTCCCGCGCCGCCCCGGGGGATCAGCAGGTCCACCAGACCCTTGGCGGTCATGATGTCCGCGGCAGACTGGTGGGTGGTGTCGTCCACGATGTTCAGTATCTCCGGGTCGCCGCCGCCTTGCGCGATGCCGGCCTTCAGCGCCTTCACGATGGCGCGGGCGGAGCGGTGCGCCTCCTTGCCGCTGCGGAGTACGCAGACATTGCCGGATTTCAGCGCCAGGGCCGCCGCATCTGAGGTAACGTTGGGGCGGCTCTCATAGATAATGGACACCAGCCCCAGAGGGACCTGTACCTTCTGAATGACCAGACCGTTGGGGCGGCGCACCTCGGACAGCACGCGGCCGGTGTGGTCCGGCAGGGCGGCAATGGCCCGTACGCCGTCGGCCATGCCCGCCAGTCGGTCATGGTCCAGCCGCAGCCGGTCCAGCATCACATCGGAGATATGCCCCCGGGCGTCGGCCATGTCGGCGGCGTTTTCCGTCAGGATGGCTCCCTCATGGGACAGAAGACTGTCGGCCATGGACAGCAGCAGGGCGTTTTTGCCTGCCTCGTCCAGGACGGCCAGTCCGCCCCGGGCGGCGCGGGTCTTTTTCAGAATATCGATAGTGGTCATGGCTCACTTCTCCTTTGCCAGAAATCGGGTGCCCACAGGCTTTCCGCCCACGATGTCGTACAGCAGGGTGGGCTTGCTGCCATTGGCGATGACCATCTGGCAGCCGACCTCGGTGACGATTTGCGCAGCCTTCAGCTTGGTGGCCATGCCGCCTGTGCCCAGGCCGCTGCCGCTGCCGCCGCCCAGAGCGAGAATGTGCGCGTCGATGGACGGCACCACGGGGATAAGCTTCGCGGCGGGATCCCTGTGGGGATCGCCGTCATACAGGCCGTCGATATCACTGAGCAGGATCAGCAGGTCGGCGTGTACCGCCGCCGCCACGATGGCGGAAAGCGTGTCGTTCTCGCCGATGGTGTTCTCCACGCCCACCTCGTCGGTGGCCACGGTGTCGTTCTCGTTGATGACAGGCAGCGCCCCCAGCTCCAACAGGCGAAAAATGGTGTTCCGCATATTACGGCTGCGCTGCTCGTTCTTTACATCCTCGCCGGTGAGCAGCACCTGTGCCACTGTGTGATTGTACTCGTTGAACAGCTTGTCATAGGTGTACATCAGCTCGCACTGGCCCACGGCGGCGGCCGCCTGCTTCGTGGGCATATCCTTAGGCCGTCCCGGCAGGTTCAGCTTGCCCACGCCCATGCCGATGGCGCCGGAGGAGACGAGAATGATCTCGTGCCCGGCGTTTTTCAGGTCGCTCAGGACCTTGCATAGGCCTTCCATCCGCTGGATATTCAGCCGTCCTGTGGCGTGGGCCAGAGTAGAGGTGCCGACTTTTACCGTGATACGCATAGAAATGCCCCCTTCGGGAAAAGAATTTGGAGCCATTATACTACGAAACCCCGGGGATGAAAAGAAAAATTTTCCCTTGACAGGAGGGAGAACATCGTGATATGCTAACTGTACTAACACGCATAGTACACTTGATACGGAAAGGAGCGTGTGCGATATGATCGTGCTGGACTACCGGGACAGCCGTCCCCTGTACCAGCAGGTGAAGGACAGCCTGCGGCGCATGATGCTGACAGGGCTGCTGGAGCCGGACGAAAAGCTGCCCTCCGTGCGCTCTCTGGCTACGCAGCTGGCCATCAACCCCAACACCATCCAGCGGGCTTACGCGGAGCTGGAGGCGGAGGGGTACATCTACTCTGTGGCGGGCAGAGGGAGCTTTGTCTCCACCGGGGACGGCGAGCATCTGCGGCGCATCGCTGAACTGACGGGGCGGCTGGTCCCGCTACTGGAGGAGCTGAAGAGCCTGGGCTATACCCGGGAACAGCTGCTGGTACTTTGGGAAGGAGGAGAGGGCAAATGATCGAGGTAAAAAACGTCGTCAAGACCTTTGACGGCTTCCGGGCGCTGGACGGCCTAACCATGACGGTGCCCCACGGCGCGGTGTACGGTCTGGTAGGGCCCAACGGCGCGGGGAAATCCACCATCATCCGCCATTTGGCGGGCATCTACCGGCAGGACAGCGGCGACGTGCTGGTGGACGGTCAGCCGGTATATGAGAACACCGCCGTGAAGAGGCGTATGGCCGTTATCGGCGACGACTGGTACTACTTTCCGCAGTCGGGCATCCGGGAGATGGCGAAATTCCTCGCCGGTATCTACCCCGATTTCAGCTGGGAGCGGTACGAGAAGCTGAAGCAGGTCTTCCCGCTGGACGAAAAGCTGATGCTGCGCCGCATGTCCAAGGGTATGCAGAAGCAAGCGGCCTTCTGGCTGACGGTGTGCTGCATGCCGGAGTACCTGATCCTGGACGAGCCGGTGGACGGCCTCGACCCGGTGATGCGGCGGCAGGTGTGGTCGCTGCTTCTGGGCGACGTGTCCGAGCGGGGCACCACGGTGCTGGTCTCCAGCCATAACCTGCGGGAGCTGGAGGACGTGTGCGACCACGTGGGCATCCTGAACCACGGCAAGGTGCTGCTGGAGCGCAGTCTCAGCGATCTGCAAGACAACACGGTGAAGCTGCAGGTGGCCTATCAGGGCGTTACCGAGCCGCCGCTGCCGGCGGAGCTGAACATCCTGCACCGCAGCCACGTGGGACGGGTGTACACCTATATCGTCCGGGGCAGCAGTCAGGAGATCATGCGCCGGATGCAGATCACCGAGCCGGTGCTGCTGGAATCCATCCCGCTGACGCTGGAGGAGATATTCATTTACGAGCTGGGAGGTGTGGATTATGCCGCGAAAGACATCCTTCTGTAACGCCGCGCTGCTGCGCAGCGATATAAAGCGCTACTGGCCGCTGCTGTTTTTGTATGTGGCCGTGTGGGTGGTGATCCTTCCCATGCAGATACTGTCGGCGAGCCGGGAGTGCGACGGCGTGGCGGAGGGCATCATGACCGTGCTGCAGCTGCGGCAGCACAACGTCATCATCCAGTCCATCCCCGCCTCCGTGGTCATGTCCCTGCTGTTCGGCTGCTTTGCGGCCATGGCGGTGTGGTCGTACCTGATGTCCGGCCGCACCGTGGGACTGATGCACGCCCTGCCGGTGACACGGACACAGGCATTTTTCTCCCACGTCCTCTCTGCGCTGGGAGCGCTGACGGCGGGGAACGTGCTGATCTTCCTGCTGACCGCTCTGTGCAGCGCCGGCTTCTCCTACGTAGACTGGGCGGCGCTGGGCACGTGGCTGCTGCTGACGGAGCTGATGGCGCTATTCTTCTTCGCGCTCGGCTCCCTGTGCGCCATGGTCACGGGATGGCTGCTGGCGGTGCCGGTGCTCTACGGCGCGATGAACGTCATCGCCCTCCTTCTGTACGCGGTGATAAGCACGATGACGCAGATGTTTTACTTCGGCTACAGCAACAGCGACATTCCGGAGTTCATCACCTGGCTGACGCCGGTGGGTCGGATCTGGGATGCCGTGGCCAACGGCGGCGCCCAGCCCATCGACGTGCAGTTCCGCGAGCCCATCGGCACCCAAAGCTATCAACGCGTCCAGCTGCCGGCCTCCGCCTTCTCCACCTGTATCATCTACGCCGCGGTGGGCATCGCACTGCTGGCGCTGGTGTGGTGGCTGTATAAAAAGCGCCCCAGCGAGACGGCCGGCGACGCTATGTCCTTCCGGTGGCTGCGCCCCATCGCCCGGTGGACCATCGGTCTGTGCGGCGGTCTGGGGCTGGGTCTGTTCCTGCGCTATACCGCCTTTATCGATGGCGGCTTCGCCTGCCTGCTGATCTGCCAGCTGGTCATGGGCGTGATCTGCTTCTTCGCCGCCCAGATGCTGCTGCAAAAGAAGTTCCGCATCTTCAACAAGCGCTGGTGGCTGGAGACGGCGGCCATGGTGCTGGCGCTGGCGGCGGTGACGGTGTGCGTGAAGCTGGACATCACCGGCTATCAGCACCGCGTCCCGGACGCGGAGGACGTGACCTCCGTCCGCTTCAGCGCCAGCTATGCGGATTTCACCGCCGATGATCCCGCAGCGGTGGAGAGCGTGATCTCCCTCCACCGCGCCATTCTGGAGCAGTACGATGAGACAGGCGAAAGGCTGGAGAACCAAACCTATCTGGACACGGAGGGCGGCCCGATCACCCGCTATGTGCGTGTGGACTACCAGCTGCGGAACGGCACGAGTCTGTGTCGTGAGTGGAGGGTATCGATCGTCAACGGCTCCGATATCCACCGGCTGCTGACCCAGCTGATGAACCGCACCGACAGCCGGGAGAGCCTCATCGGCATCGACTCGCTGGCGCGGTACGGCGGCGTGAACGCCGTGATCAGCGGCTACGTCCGCC
>ERZ791887.2117-NODE-2117-length-11336-cov-3.578495_pt1 | contig 11336 bp, 9 predicted proteins | sample MGYA00510157_ERZ791887 | MGnify/ENA primary metagenome ERZ791887 (study PRJEB30046, sample SAMN00792112) | human gut metagenome | study: EMG produced TPA metagenomics assembly of the A metagenome-wide association study of gut microbiota in type 2... | reverse complement strand
CCCCCTCCAATAAATATAGAGGATACACTCCTTCCTTTACCTTCCTTTACTGCATCGATTTCCGCAAGCAGAGCCTGTGCATATTCTGCCTGTTCTTTCGGACATGACGGACCTGAAAGGAAGTCACAGTAATCGCATTTTTTTACACAAAATGGAATGTGGATGTAGATTTCCATAGAAGAACCCGTTGCGTTCTCTATTTCCATTTCACTCTCCTGCTATCATATATACGCTTCAAACGCCACTATCTCGGGATTTTGGCATTCTCATGCCAAAACACCTCGCGGGATAGTGGCGTGTGAATAGTAACTGAACAGTAACTCTTTTCTTATTCTTCACTATCCACTGCACTGTTATCTTCCGTATTACTATCTGTTGATGCGTCTGTGCCACCGTCTATACTTGTGTCTGTATTTGCATTATTTCCACTGTCCGAAATTTCAGAAGCGGAAATGTCAGTCGTACTCTGGTCTGCCAGATAATTATTTACCATCGTCAGATTCCCATTTGTAATAACAGCTGCTGAATCCACCTGATCAGGTGCAGGTGTAGGAGTTGCCTCCACCGGCGCTACACTGATCTGAATCACCTGTGAGGATGCTTCATCTACTGTTTTCTCTTTTCCACAGCCAGAAGCCAAAACGCTCAACAATACCATACATAGTATTGCTATTTTCTTCTTATTTATTTTCATAAATATCTCAACTCTCTGTCAATATTTACTTGTCATCAAGTTTCAATACGCTCATAAACGCTTTCTGCGGAATCTCCACATTACCTACCTGGCGCATACGTTTCTTACCTTCCTTCTGTTTCTCCAGAAGTTTCTTCTTACGGGAAATATCACCGCCGTAACACTTGGCAAGTACGTCCTTACGCATAGCTCTTACAGTTTCTCTCGCGATAATCTTGCTTCCAATCGCAGCCTGAATCGGGATTTCAAAGAGCTGACGCGGAATCTCTTCTTTCAGCTTCTCGCACATCTTACGGCCACGTTCGTAAGCAGTATCTGCATGTACGATAAAGGAAAGAGCATCCACTTCTTCTTTATTTACCAGGATATCCAGTTTCACAAGTTCACTGCGCTCATATCCACAGAGTTCATAGTCCAGAGAAGCATAACCTCTGGAACGAGATTTCAGCGCATCAAAGAAATCATAGATAATCTCATTTAATGGCATTTTATATTTCAGAAGTGCACGTGTTTCTTCCATATAATCCATTCCCAGATACTGACCTCTTCTCTCCTGGCAAAGATCCATGATTGCTCCGATAAATTCGGTAGTTACCATGATCTCAGCATTTACCATTGGCTCTTCCATATATTCGATTTCTGACGGATCCGGCAGGTTGCTTGGATTGGTCAGGTTAATGACTTCGCCGTTTGTCTTGTGAACTTTATAAATAACACCCGGTGCTGTAGTTACAAGGTCAAGATTGTATTCTCTTTCCAGACGTTCCTGGATGATCTCCAGATGGAGAAGTCCAAGGAAACCACAACGGAAACCAAATCCAAGGGCGATTGATGTCTCCGGCTCATAGAAAAGGGAAGCATCATTAAGCTGTAATTTCTCAAGTGCATCTCTCAAGTCACCATATTTCGCACCATCTGCCGGATATAAACCGCAGTATACCATCGGGTTTACTTTCTTATATCCCGGAAGTGCTTCGGCACACGGTCTTTCCTTGTCTGTAACTGTATCACCTACGCGGGTATCGCCGAGGTTCTTGATACTGGCTGTAATATATCCTACCATACCTGCGGTAAGTTCCTCACATGGAATAAACTGTCCTGCGCCAAAATATCCTACTTCTACAACTTCTGTAGTAAATCCGGTAGCCATCATCTGAATCTGAGTGCCCTTTTTTACACGTCCGTCCATCACACGGCAGAACACGATAACTCCTTTATATGCGTCATAAATAGAGTCAAAGATCAGCGCCTTCAGCGGTGCATCTACATCGCCATGTGGTGCAGGGATCTTTGTCACGATCTGCTCAAGAACTTCCTCTACGTTAAGTCCTGTTTTTGCAGAAATTCTCGGTGCATCATGAGCTTCAAGTCCAATAACGTCCTCAATCTCGTTTACTACACGATCCGGCTCTGCACTTGGCAGGTCGATTTTATTGATGACCGGAAGTACATCCAGGTCATGGTCAAGTGCAAGATATACGTTTGCAAGTGTCTGCGCTTCAATTCCCTGTGCAGCATCTACTACCAGAATCGCACCATCGCAGGCTGCGAGGCTTCGGGAAACTTCATAGTTGAAATCGACATGTCCCGGGGTGTCGATAAGGTTGAAGATATATTCTTCGCCATCTTTGGCTTTATAAACAATACGCACTGCCTGAGATTTGATCGTGATTCCACGCTCTCTCTCAAGTTCCATATTATCAAGTACCTGTGACTGCATTTCACGCTCTGTCAATGTACCAGTCATTTCGATGATTCGGTCGGCAAGAGTTGATTTGCCATGGTCTATATGTGCAATAATACAGAAATTTCTGATTTTGCTCTGATCTATCATTCAGGAATTCCCTCCTAAGTTCTTTTCATAGTTGTTAGTTTGCTAATTTTGTATTATAGCATACGTTTCCGTTGCTTGTCACGTATTTATGGGAAAATGCGGTTTTAAAAGATTCCAGCTTGAGTAAGCATATCTTTTATGATAAAATTTCATACAGTCAGATTAGAACGTGATAGGGATAGTCTGGTGGTTGTACCTTTCCGGAGAAAGGGGGTAATGCCAATGAATACTATGGAAGTATTGACACTTTTATTGCTTATCTTCACGGCATTGACCTATCTGGATAACCACCGCAAGTAAAAAGGCTATTCCCTACCGCAAATAGGGGATAGCCTCTGTCTCTTGTAACTTTTTGAAATAACTTGATTTCCGAAAGGCAATCATTAGACACCGCAATATCTCTTGATTCTTTCTAACCTGATTATAAACCAGACACTTGTATATTGCAAGTGGAAAGTTTAGGACTGGGGATGCTTCGGCATCCCTTCTTTATACTCAGATATAATTTTCATCCCTGCAAAACTTTATTCAGAATATCCGCAAATGGTTCCATGGCATTTTTTACTTCCTGGATGGTATTAGTCTGAGCCCCGGCTTCTAACAAGATGGAACGCGGGCGAAGGTGGAGATTGTAGCGGTAGCCTGCAAGATAGATTCCGCGGTAAAATTCCGGATAGTATTGAGCAGCCTGGTATTCTAACTGGAAAGAGAATGCCAGATTTTGCTGTATGTAGGGATTTGGCAGATAGTCCAGAGAACCTTTTTCTATTGTATAGCTCAGACCATTGTAAAACAGAATCTGAGCCGTCGGCTTTCCGTTGATTTCCGTTACGAGATGCCGGTCTTCGGGGACGCCGTCTCTGTGAAGATCTATGATTACCTGTATGTCCGGATTTTCCTGTAAGTATGGTTCCAGATAATCCCGGGCATAGTCATAGGCTGAACTGCGGTCTAATTCACCGGATGCCATGTCAAACTGTTCTTTCAGATGAACTACCTTATAGCCATAATTTTCTGTGAGAAGCTGTGTCAGGTAATCTCCCACACCTACGATCGTATCTGCTTCCTCCCCTTCTCTGGAATCGGCAAATGTTTCCTGTGAATGGCTGTGATAGATAAGAATCTGTGGGGACTCGGTGTCTTTGGAGATTTTAAAGTCCTGATTCAGAAAGTCTTCTGCGCTAATCTGTACGGCATCTGCTTCTGTATTAGAATCTACTATATAAAATTGTCCCAGCAGATAATCATAGTCTGCAAGTTTCGCCGGGGACAGGTCAATTACAGGATGAGGAACTACTGCTGCTATTGTTTCTGTAGTATCGTGGACATCCGGTTCATTGGTGATTGCTGGCTCTGGTGATTCTTTTAATTCTGACTTTTTTTCCTGAATATGCGTTTCATCTGCCACATTTTCCTTTGGTATATCTTCTGGTACAGGCGTAGCTTCTGCTGATTTATTTTCTTTTTCTGACTTCTTATTCTTTTTTGCTAAAGCTTCCGCTTCTTTTTCTCCCTCAGACGGATTCTGCGATTCTTCTGTCATCAAAGAATGGGGTTCTTCCTTGGCTTCCATCTGTTCAGACTTCGCACGTTCACCCAGATATTTTCCATTTTCTCCTGCGATTTTTTCATAGGTTTCCTGATCTTCGTAGGAATGTACCTGAGTCTTTTTTTCCAGAAAGCGGTACAGGGGCAGATGCCTGTACACATTTTCTCCTGTAAAAAGTGCCCCCGGCAGCATCGCCAGAGTGGCAAAAAAGCACATGCTCAGCACAACGCAGAACGCTTTCTGAAAATTTGTCACATGGATCACCTCTTGAATTATCCTATGACCCGATCTTTTTGTTTATACACTTATTCTCACTCTGATATTTCCTCAAATGCCATATTCAGCCCCTCCGAAATCGTAAAGCTTAAATATTTCACGGTCTCATCCACATCTTTGGGCGTTACAAACATTGTATGAAGATGTGGCGCGATCATCTCTTCCAGAAATTCTTTCTGCTCTGTCTCTTCCAGTGTATCCAGCAGATGCGCCATGGAGTCATGGACAATGGTGGCTGCATCTACTACTGTGGGAACTCCGATACCAATTACTTTCACCTGAAGATTTTCTTCTGTAAGACCTACCCTGTGATTGCCTACTCCTGATCCCGGATTGATGCCTGTATCTGTAATCTGAATGGTTCGATTGAGACGCCTGGTACTTCTGGCCGCCAGCGCATCGATTGCAATCACTACATCCGGTTTCGTTTCTGCCACGATTCCCTGTATGATCTCGGATGTCTCCATTCCTGTCTGCGCCATAACTCCCGGAATGATTCCACTGGTGCGGTGCATCCTCTCCTTTCCGAGACTCTGCAAGCCGTATTCCCGGATTATATGCCGGGTTATATTAAGATTCTCTACTACATGAGGGCCAAGGGAATCTGCAGTGATTGCAGAATTTCCAAGGCCCACTACCAGAATCGACTGCTCCCGCTCCAGATTTATCAGCTTTTTCAGATGTCTGGCAATCTCTGCTGAAATTTCTCTGTGGTAATCCTCATCATGGACAGAAAGCCCCGGTGCTTCTATGGTAATATAATTTCCCTGTGGACGCCCCATCGTCCGGGCGCCGTTTTCTGTGGTGATTTTTACTACAGTCGTGCGGATATCTTTTTCTTCATTATAATCTTCTGTAACTTCCACACCGCGTACTTCTACATTTTCCTCAGTAAATCGTTCCGTTGCTTCAAGTGCCAGATCTGTTCTTATTCCGTGACTTCCAAGCATTCTTCTTTCCTCCCTTATTTTCATCATCCATTCTGTATTATAGTTTTACCATCAGACAGATATTTTCCATTCTCTTCCATTCCCACTTATAGCAATTTCAGAAAATACTGTAAATAATCCAACTCATCAAAATGTGAAGTCCTGCATCATCAAAAACCTCGTTACGGTTCACTCCGTTCTAATAGCAAAACCTCTTACTTTCTATCTATTTTTAGCTTTTTTTATAGAAATATGTATTGACAAGAAAGAATATTTGGGGTAGTATATATAAGCATGTTCATAGAAGCGCCCGTGTCTGTTTCTATGACAGGAGTATAATAATTTTTATTGAATTAAATTGGAGGTGTACGAATTGGCTAATATTAAATCTGCTAAGAAAAGAATTTTAGTAAACAGAACAAAAGCAGCTAGAAACAAATCTATCAAATCCGCAGTTAAGACTTCTATCAAGAAAGTTGAAGCAGCAGTAGCAAGCAAAGATAAAGCAGCTGCAGAAGTAGCATTAAAAGATGCTGTTTCCACAATCAGCAAAGCTACATCTAAAGGTGTTTATCATAAAAACAACTGTGCAAGAAAAGTTGCTCGTTTAGCTAAAGCTGTTAACAGCATTGACTAATCATATATTTGAATTTTTAATTATAAGCTTATAATTAAAAGGACAGCCATCACCGTCATGTGGCTGTCTTTTTTGTTTGTCTTTTTTAATTTGCAGTACTTACTTTACTGCTATATTTAATAATCAGAAGCTCAACACTCAGTTTATCTTCCAGACGTCCTGTCTTTACCAATTCCTCAGCATCCACGAAATCCTCTACCGCCTGCTCCAGTTCGGATATGGTATACGCTCTGGCGCATGTTGAGATATTTCGCACAACAAAGCTGGGTACCCCAAGCTTTGAGGCAATTTCTGTCTGGGCAAGTCCTGCTGCCGCAAACTGTTTTGCCTGAAGTAACTGACGGTATTGTTTTGCAAGCAAAAACAGGATTCTCATTGGCGGCTCTTTCAACGTCAGCAAATCATAATAAAGATCCAATGCACGCTTCTGATTCTTCTCGGTTACAGCACGTACCATATCAAAAATTCTGTTCGTTGTCTGAGTAGTGCAGATTTCCTCGATATCTTCTGCTGTTACTATGTCCCGTCCTTCAGTATAACTGGTCAGCTTCTCTAACTCCATTCTGAGATTTCCCATGTCTGTTCCTGTCTTGGTGAGAAGAAGTTCCATATCTCTCTGTGTGATCTTCTTTCCTGCTTTTCCAAGTAGTCCTGCCGCCCAGCGCATCAGTGTTTTCTCATCCTGTCTGGCAAATTCTGCGATCGTTCCGCACGCCTTTACAGCTTTATACATACGATTTCGCTTATCTACTTCAGATTCTGCAAAAACCAGACACAGGTAGTCTGGCAGCTCTTTCATATAATCCGCCAGCTCCTCGCATTTATTCTTAAAAAATCCCGTATCTTCCAGCAGGATTACTCTGCGGTCCGCAAAAAACGGCATGGTTTCGCAAAGATCGATCAGCTGTTTGATGTCAACACCTTTTCCCTCATAATGACTGAAATTCATGGTATCCCCATCTGGATTTAATGCCTTTATGAGATTCTGTTTATATTGCTGCTTCAGATATGCCTCTTCTCCATAGAGCAGATACGCCTGTTTGAAATTTCCTGATTTAATGTCTGCCTGTATATTTTTCAATTCTCTACTCCTGATCTTATTTTATGTTACTGCTCATTCCACGCTTCACAAGATGATGATATATAAGCAATAGACTATTCTATTCCTCTTACAGAAAATAATTATGTTAGTAAGTACTATTATATGATATCAGGGTCAAAAGGCCAAAAAATTGTTCGTGCTTGCACGATAAGACTTTTGAACTTGGGACCCGCCAAACATGAGAAAGTAGCGATTTACGCAGTAAATCAGCGGATTTCGAATGTTTGAGAATTGCGGGAGCTGCTTTGCAGCGGAGCAATTCGTAGATATCAAGTTAGGGGCAAAATGCCTTTTGACCCTAACATCATTATATCATTTTTCTATCATGATGATAACAAAAATGATGACAAAGTGATACCACTCTGCCACCATATAATTGTACCAATTTTCTTTTCTAATGACCAGTAGAATTTTATATATATATCAGCCGCCCAGCTCCACCATTCTGTGAATGCATCTTCTGGCACCTTCCATGACATTCTGTGGCAGGAAAATTTCTTCGCCGCCCCTGCCCTTCAGACAGTTATAAATATCCATCAGAGTGGTCACTTTCATATTCATGCAGGTAAGCTGTACCGTAACCGGGTAGAATTTCTTATCCGGACAGGCGAACTGGAGATGTTCTACAATACTATTCTCTGTTCCGATAATAAATTCTTTATGTTCTGACTTTTTGGCAAATTCCATAATTCCCGTTGTTGAGCCTACGAAATCCGCCTGTTCTACTACTTCCTGGCGGCATTCCGGATGTACCAGGAAAAGTGCGCCCGGATGAGCTGCACGGGCTTTTTCCACGTCTTTTGCACTCACTACGATATGTCTCGGACAGCCGCCTCTGTAAAATGCAAATGTTTTCTCCGGAAGTTTCTCTGCTACATAATGTCCCAGATTAGGATCCGGGATAAATAAGATTTTATCCTGCTCCAGTTTTTGGCAGATTTCAACTGCTGAAGAGGAAGTTACACATACATCACATTCTGTTTTAAGTTCTGAAGTTGTATTGATATAGGCAACTACTGCATAGTCCGGATACTGTGCTTTTAATTCGCGCAGTCCTTCCAGATCAAGCTGCTCTGCCATCGGGCAGCCTGCTACAGGATTTGCCAGCCATACTCTCTTATCCGGGCTTAAAATCTTACATGTTTCTGCCATAAAACGGACACCACACATAATCACACCGCTGCAGTCTCTTTTGGAAGCCTGTACGCTCAGTCCGTAAGAATCTCCTGTATAATCTGCCACTTCCAGAATCTCCTGACCCTGGTATGCATGTGCAAGAATGCAAATGTCCTGTTCTTTTTTCATCCGCAGGATTTCCTGCTGAATTTCTGCTATTGTCATTTTTTTATTTCCTTTACTGTACTTAATTTCCCACTACTTATTGCTCTTCACAATCAGGTCAGGAAACTTATTTCTGGTCAATCGGATATCTGAATTTCTCTGCAAATGCCTGTCCACTATTCCTGGTTTTCCACTTCCCAGGGCTGGAGTGGCGCAAGAAATCCTGCCTTTTCCAGCTGTTCTCCGATCAGATCAAGTCTTTCCTGACTGGCAGCCTCTACCAGATGATAATGATATCCGGAAGTTGCACTGCTTAACACAGTAGAATGGCTGCTGTTGATTGCCTGGACAAATTCATTTACATCCTGTCTGGATCGAATGTCCATTTCCGCACTGACACGCCCGTAAACTCTATGGCTGATACTGATATTTTTTACACGGCCTCCGCAGTCTACGATCAGATTCAGTTCCTCCGCTGCCTGTTCCTGTCCATGACGGACTTTAAATTCTCTGGTACATGCGCTGTCTTTATCCTGCTGCAATACATACCCTTTTGTAGTAGACAGAATCCCTGGTGTAGAGGCCCGGATTACAGCCATATCCTGCACGATTACCTGTCGGCTCACGCCAAACTGTGCTGCCAGCGCTCTGGCCGCCACCGGTTTCTCTGCCTGATGAAGGAGTTTTAAAATTTCAGTTCTTCTCTGCGCAGTCTTCATATCTTTATTCCTCGACCGCATGAAGATTTTTCATTGAAATATCCAGAATCGGTGCGGAATGTGTAAGTGCTCCACTGGAGACAAAATCAACACCGGTTTCCAGAATTTTAGCAATATTTTCTTTTTTAATATTTCCGGAACATTCTGTCTGTGCACGGCCTGCAATGAAGTCTACTGCCTCTTTCATCATTTCCGGTGTCATGTTATCCAGCATAATAATGTCTGCCCCTGCCTCTACTGCTTCCTCTACCTGTTCCATCGTCTCTACTTCCACTTCGATCTTGCGGACAAATGGTGCATATTCCTTTGCCATCGCTACTGCTTTTGCCACGCTTCCGGCTGCACCGATATGGTTATCTTTCAGAAGTACACCATCTGAAAGGTTATATCTGTGATTGCATCCGCCGCCTACACGCACTGCATATTTTTCAAAGACACGACAGTTTGGTGTGGTCTTTCTGGTATCCAGAAGTGTCACCTTACTTCCTTCAAGGAGCTTTGCAACCTGATTCGTGTAGGTGGCAATTCCACTCATTCTCTGCAGATAATTCAGCGCAACTCTTTCTCCGGAGAGAAGAACACGAATATCTCCGGTTACTGTTGCAAGAAGCTCTCCCTTCTTTACACTATCTCCGTCTTTGACGTTAAAGCTGATCTCAGTCTTCTCATCCAGAATCTGGAATACTCTTGCGTATACATCCAGTCCGGCAATAATTCCATCTTCCTTTGCCAGAAGTTCTACACTTCCTTTAACTGCGCTGCGCATAACTGCATTTGTGGAAACATCCTCGCTTGTAATGTCCTCCTGAAGTGCCATACGGATCAGTTCATCTGCCTGCATTTTCATCGTAATATTATTCATGACTCTTTTTCATCCTTTCAATTTCGTTTAATACTGCCTTATGATAGCCATCCAGCAATTCTTCCCTGTTTTCGTACATTTTCATATCGACTGCATCTGCTTTTATATATTCAGGTGCCTGTCCAAATATCATATCATCTGCGGCCTTTCTTGCAAAGACCAAAGATTCCAGCAGGGAATTGCTTGCCAGGCGGTTTCTGCCATGAACTCCGTTACAGCTCGTTTCCCCGCAGGCATAAAGCCCTTTCATAGACGTCTTGCTTCCCAGGTTAACTTTAATTCCACCCATAAAATAATGCTGGGCCGGAACAACCGGAATTGGCTCTTTTCTCGGGTCAAATCCTTCTTCTACGCACTGTTCATAAATATGTGGAAAATGCTCCATGATCGTCTTTTCTCCGAGCGGACGCATATCTTCCCACACAAATTCTGTTCCGTCTTTCTCCATCTGCGAAAAAATTTTCTGACTCAGCAGATCTCTTGGCTGTAATTCATTAGTAAAACGCTGTCCGTTTTTATCATACAATAATGCTCCTTCTCCCCTGACGGACTCAGAAACCAGAAATCGTCGTCCCGGTTTGTGAGAATAGAGGGTTGTCGGATGAATCTGTATGTAATCCAGATTTTCCATTGCTACATGATGCTTCATGGCAATTCCCACACCGTCTCCTGCTATATGAGAAAAATTAGTTGAATTTTTGAACAGACCGCCGATTCCGCCGCATGCAAGAACCACATACGAAGAATAGACCGGAAACGCCTGCTCCTCCTGATTCATAACGATAATTCCGCAAACCGTATTTTCTTTGGAAATCAGGTCAACCATCGTCATATATTCACAGATTTCTATATTTTCCTTTGTTCTGACGACATTCAGAAGTGTCTGCGTAATCTCTTTCCCTGTAATATCCTCATGAAAAAGGATTCTTGGCTGAGAATGTGCACCCTCTCTGGTAAATGCCAGGTTTCCCAGACCATCTCTTGCAAAATCTACATGATAACGCAGCAGATCTCTGATAATATCATTGGAACTGCGAATCATCAGATCAACCGCTCTTTTATCATTTTCATAGTGCCCGGCACGCATGGTATCTTCAAAATAATTTTCATAATCATCTTCTCCACGCAGCATGCAGATTCCGCCCTGCGCCAGAAAAGAATCTGACTGATCAGCTTCCTGTTTGGTGATCAGAAGAATTTTCATTTTTTCCGGGAGATTCAGCGCACAGTACAGACCTGCCGCTCCGGTTCCTACAATAATGGCATCATAATGTTCTTTCATTTCTTTTTTCCTCGCACCGGTATCATACCGGATTTTCTTTTTTGTCTGTGCCATTATACTACCTGGCTATTTAGGTGTCAAGACACCTAAATATATTACTGTAAATCACTAATCTTGTTACTGTTCACTGCGTTCTCAGTAACACGCTTCGCGATGCACAGAATTTATGCT
>ERZ791887.2115-NODE-2115-length-11340-cov-2.627293_pt1 | contig 11340 bp, 7 predicted proteins | sample MGYA00510157_ERZ791887 | MGnify/ENA primary metagenome ERZ791887 (study PRJEB30046, sample SAMN00792112) | human gut metagenome | study: EMG produced TPA metagenomics assembly of the A metagenome-wide association study of gut microbiota in type 2... | reverse complement strand
GTAGGCACTCCTGCATAAGCACTTCTTACAGAATCTGCCGGAGTCTTCCTCTTTTCTGGTTTCTTAAGGTCAAATAATTCCATAGGATCTTTTCCGAATCCCGGATTAGAACCGCCATTTATCTTAACCTTTCTTGAACTATATGTTCCTGCTGCCCTTCCGCCTGGTGTGCCGCTTCCGTAGCTGCTAAGAATTGATCTGGCTGTTGCACGCATGTTAATGCCTTTTGTATCCGGCTCATCTGATGTACCGCCATATGCAATCCTGCCTTTAGCATACCCACTGGAATTGTTTTCTATGTGCATATATTCCTTAGGAATTTCATTAATGAATCTTGAAACCTTATTCATCTGTGTTTCACCACGCACCATACGCGACTTGGCACTTGTAAGATTAAGTATTTTCTCTGCTCTTGTTATTCCTACATAACACAGTCTTCTCTCTTCCTCAATCTCAGTTGAATCATCTGACACAATTGTCATATAGCTTGGGAAAAGTCCATCCTCCATTCCTGTCATATATACGATTGGGAATTCCAGACCTTTCGCACTATGCAGTGTCATCAGCATTACATGAGGCTCTGACTCATCCAGATTATCAATATCCGCTATTAATGCAACTTCTTCAAGCAGTCCTGAAAGTGTAGGCTCTTCACCTGCTTCCTTACAGCCCTCCTCATAGCTTACAATCTTATTAATGAATTCATCCAGATTCTCGCGTCTTGCCTCAACCTCTTCCACTGTTTCATTCTGTGAAAGGCTCTCGATATATCCTGTATCCTCAATTACAGCCTCAGCAAGCTCCTTTAATGACATGAATTCTTCCTTGGCACGCAGTCTTCCAATAAGGTCAACAAATGGCTCTAACTTGGAAAGAGCCGCATTCTTTATTGTGTCAATATCCTTTGCATTGACAAGTGCTTCCCAGAAAGTAATATCATTAAAATCTGCATATTCCTGCAATCTGTCAATCGTCGTATTACCAATTCCCCTCTTCGGAACATTTATAATTCGCTTAACCGCCTGACCATCAAGACCATTATCAATAGTTTTAAGATAAGCAAGAATATCTTTGATTTCCTTTCGCTGATAGAAATTCTGTCCGCCATATATCTTATATGGAATGTTATGAATCATCAGCTTTTCTTCAAGCGCTCTTGACTGTGCATTAGTTCTGTAAAGAATGGCAACATCATTATAATTCCAGCCATCCCTTACATACTCTGCAATACCACTCGCAACGCCTTCTGCCTCATCATACCCGTTCTCATACAGAGTATAATTAACCTTCTCGCCCTCTCCGTTATCTGTCCAGAGTGACTTGCTCTTTCTGCCGATATTATTACTTATCACAGCATTTGCAGCATTAAGAATAGTCTGCGTCGAACGGTAATTCTGCTCAAGCTTTATAACCTTAGCGCCTGTGAACACATTTTCAAAGTTAAGAATATTATAAATATTTGCTCCACGGAACTTATATATAGACTGGTCATCATCACCAACCACACATATATTGCCATACTTTGCTGCAAGCATTGCAACAAGCTTAAACTGTGATGTATTAGTATCCTGATACTCGTCGACCATTATATATCTGAATCTGTCCTGATAATGCTCAAGTACCTCTGCATCACTCTGGAACAGCTCAACCGTCTTGAATATCAGGTCATCAAAATCAAGCGCATTGTTAAGCTTAAGCGTCTTCTGATATTCTCTGTATACACCTGCGATTCTTCTAAGATTATAGTCGTTACCTGCCTCAAGCTCGAACTCATCAGGAGTCTTTAACTCATCTTTAGCAGATGAAATCTTACTCATAATTGCACGCTCTTTAAGCATCTTCGTATCTATATTCATCTTCTTACATATATCCTTGATTACAGACTTCTGGTCGTCCGTATCATATATCGTAAAGTTATTATCGTATCCAATTCTGTCTATGTATCTTCTTAAAATTCTCACGCATGTTGAGTGGAATGTACTTACCCATACAGCCCCTGCACCCTGTGCCACAGTAGTCTCAACTCGTTCTTTCATCTCTCTTGCAGCTTTATTAGTAAATGTAATTGCCATAATATTATATGGGTCTACTCCGCATTCTTCTATTAAATATGCAATTCTGTTCGTAAGCACACGCGTCTTTCCAGAGCCTGCCCCGGCAATAATAAGCAGCGCGCCATCTGTATATTTAACTGCCCTTTTCTGGCTGTCATTCAAATCTTCTAATCTCATATATCCACCTTCATGCAAATGTGAAATCTATATCCCCCTTATTTCTGCCAACTACCACATTATACAAAAACAACGGGATGTTGCCAAGCCAATATGACAACATCCCTGATTGTTATTTATTAAATTCACATATTACTAATTGTCAGCTTATGCAAGCTTTGTTCCACAGTTAGAACAGAACTTAGCGCCATTAGTTGGTGTTCCACAGTTAGGACAGAACTTAGGTGCTGTGCCACCTGACACATTTGCATTATTATTCATTGCAGTATTCATGTTATTCATCATCTGCTGTCCAACCTGCATTCCCATCTGGAGCTGCATCATATCACTGGCAATATTCGAACCGCCTCTTGAATTGCCGATACTATCAGCCATAGCCATCTGTGTATATCTGTTCATATCTCCAACCATTGCCTGAGAAGCTGCCTTATTAGTCATCTTCTGTACTTCTTCCGGATAAGAAAAGCTTGAGATAGTAAAGCTTGTTATTGTGATTCCTAACTTGCTCATCTCCATATCAAGGTCTGTCTTAATACCCACTGAGATATCATAAGCATTAGCCTGAAGATTAAACATATCCTTGCCTTCTTTAGAAATCCACTTCATAAGAAGCTGGTCAAGAACTGCTGATATTCTCTCCTTAACATCTGCAACAGTGTACATCTGCTTTACACCTGCTACCTTGTCTATAAGCGTAATGTAATCAGATACTGAAAATGAGAAGTTACCGAAAGCTCTTATTGGCATTCCACCTGGAAGTGCCTGTGTTGGAATAAGAATAGGATTCTTAGTTCCCCACTTCTCTGTGAATTCCTTAGTATTAACAAATAAAACTTCTGCTCTTACTCCACTGTTGAAGCCGAACTTAAAGCCTTTAAGTGTTGATAAGAATGGAATAATCTGTGATTCAATATCAAAGCTTCCCTCGTCCTTAAAAATACCTTCAATCTTACCATTGTACATAAAGATTGCATCCTGGCCGGCGCGGATAATCAGCTTACTGCCTTTCTTGATTTCTCTGTTGGTCCATTTCCAGAAGATTATATCATCTCTGTACTCTTCCCATTCAACTACGTTGGCAAACTGCCCTTTGAATAATCCCATGTTCCCTCTCCTTATCTATGTATTGCTTATCTCATTATAAATGTGCTTCTGAATTATAAGCCCATCTGAGCCTTAAGTGCTGCTAATTCATCATCAACTGCTGTGTTAGCCGGCTCTGCATCATACTTAGCTGCAAGACTGTCAACATCTGCCTCAAGCTGTGTCTGGTTAAGCTCTGCCATTGCATTAGCCTCGTCAAGCATCTTATTAGCCTTAGCCTCCATCTTACCGAATGCATCCATGCTTGTTCCAACACTGTTAACACTTGAACCAACCTTGTTGATTCTCTCCTGAGCCTTAGCTGCTGCAACCTTAGCCTTAACTGCATCTCTTCTTGCTTCAAGAGACTGGATATCCTTGCAGAGCTTATCATGCATCTGACGCATCTTAGCTGCATTGTCTGCTGCAATATTATATGTCTGCTGTAATGTAGCCTGCTTAGAAACTAACTGCTGCTTCTTCTCAAGGAATGTTCTTGCATCTGCCTCATTGCCAGCCTTAAGAGCCTTTTCTGCATATGACTGATACTTGGCAACATCTGCTGTGCATTCATCAAGCTCTCTTTTACATCTTGTCTCCTCAGCCATAACTGAAGCTGTCTCTGCCTTAACCTTTCCAAGGTCGCTCTCAAGATTTCTCATGTACTGGTCAATCATCTTCTCTGGATCTTCACACTTATCGAGAAGTGCATTGATGTTAGCGCTCATAATGTCCTTGAATCTTGTTAAAATACCCATAATAATCCTCCATTCCTGTGCCGCTTTCTGGCACATATCACCCTCTGGTGCATCCGAATTCTGTCTCCCAGAATTCTTAAAAAACCTTTTTCATTATAATATATCAGGAGCAAAATGTCACGAATATTTGCTCCTATGAAACATATTTTATATTGCTGTAATAAATATTAAAATATCATAATATGCACAATACACTATGCTAAAGTTCATTATATTATTCCTACTTGAAATGTGGTTTTAAAAACTATATAATATAGCTTAAGCATTAATATAAATGTATTCTCTCATGAATACGCATTTTTAAAGAAATGAGGAACATATGAACAACGATATTAAAGAGCTTATGAGCGGTATTCTTAAAGATATGTCCGCTCTTAACTATATAAAACCCGGAGATGTGCCTAACATCAATCTGTACATGGATCAGGTTACAACATTTATGTATGAACATCTTCACGATACAAAGCGTACCACTGATGATAAAGTACTAACCAAAACGATGATTAACAACTATGCCAAGAACAATCTGCTGCCATCACCAGTTAAGAAAAAGTACTCTAAGGAGCATATATATATCCTTACATTTATCTATTACTTTAAGAACATTCTCTCAATAAGTGATATACAGAAAATGCTCAATCCTCTCACTGAGAAATTCTTTGATGAAGGTTCCAAGCCGGATCTGGATTATATATATAAAGAGATTTTTTCAATGGAATCCTCTCTTGCAAGGCCCTTATCTAAAGATATATTTGCAAAGTCTGAACAGGCAAGCAATGCATTTACAGATGTAAAGGATGATGATGACAGAGAATTCTTACAGTTCTTCAGTCTTGTATGTCTTTTAAGCTTTGATGTATACATGAAGAAGAACATGATTGAAAGTCTGATTGATGATTACTCTGCCAAGCATGCACCAAAGCAGCCTGAGAAGTCTGATAAAACAGACAAAAAGAAATACTCCATATAAATTAAGGGAACTGCCAGTACTGACAGTTCCCTTTTACATTGCTTCATATTGATTACTTATTGTCTTCTGACTCTTTCTCAAGCATGCCAAGTCTTTCAAATACTCTGTCATACCCGTCATTACCATAATTAAGCGAACGGTTTACCCTGCTGATTGTCGCAGTAGACGCACCTGTCTTCTCGGCAATATCAAGATATGTTCTGTGTTCTCTTAACATCTTGGCAACCTCAAATCTCTGGGATAAGGATAAAATCTCGTTAATTGTACATACATCCTCAAAGAAATCGTATGCTTCATCTAAATCCTTAAGACTTAATATTGCCTGAAAAAGCTGCTCAACAGCCTGTGTCTTTAACTTATTATTCATAATTATACACCCCGGTTTTCCAAAAATAACATTGGCTTATTACTTTCAAATTTTAACACAGTGAAGTTTTAAAGTAAAGACATTATTCACTTCTTAATGCCACAACAGGATCTTTTTTAGCTGCAAGCTTTGCCGGGATAAGTCCGGCAATAAATGTAAGGAACATACTTATTATTATAAGTATTACTCCTCCTGCAACCGGAAGCTGTGCAACATTGGAAATGTCTGTAAGGTGCTTAATCAACGCATTTGCAGGTATGCACAGCAATAAAGTTACAACAATGCCAAGTGCGCCTGAGACAAAACCTTCAATAAGTGTCTCTGCATTGAATATTCTTGAAACATCTTTCTTAGAAGCACCAATACTTCTTAATACACCAATTTCCTTAGTTCTTTCAAGTACTGAAATGTATGTGATAATACCTATCATTATCGAAGAAACTATAAGTGATATTGCAACAAATGCTATTAATACATAAGAGATTGCATTAATAATTGTGCTCACTGAAGACATCATTATTCCAACATAATCTGTGTAGTTAATAACATTTTCTTCTTTGCCATCGTCCTGCTGTGACTTATTATAGTCCTTAATAATATTTTGAACCTTCTCCTTAGAATCAAAATCAGTTGCATATATATCTATCTGTGAAGGTGTATCAAGGTCTGTAATTCCAAGCTTCGACTTATTGCTGTCTAATGTTGCATCTGTTGTTCTAGCCTTTAGTGACGCTGAGAAAAGCTGTAGTATCTGGTCATCGCTCATTCCACTTGTCATTGCCTGCATCTGAGCGCTTTCCTCTGGTGAAAGTGTTGCCATATATGCATTTACATCGTCCATTGTAATCTCTGTATTCCTGTCATTGTCAAATGGAACTCCTGTAAATACATCAACGCTTGTATCAGCAAGCTGTGCCTTGGCAATCTCACTGTTTTTTACTTCTTCGATAATATATTCAGTAAGCTTTGCTGTATAACCGATTCCACTTGAAATCGAAGTGCTGACTGCATCATCATTAGGTCTGATTATTCCACATACTTTAATATCAGTTCCGTTATTTACAACATTTGTCATATACTTATCATCTTTGCTGTAATCGTCCCATGTACCGGTCACATCATTGTACTTATACATGTCCGTAGGCATAACGAGCTTAAACTCTGTATCAAGTATCTCGTCAAATGTATAGCTTATATCCTTTTCTGTTTCGTATGATTCACCAACCATCATTTTCTTAAAGAGTGTTCTTACTTCCTCAGGGTCTTTAAGTCCTAATGAGTAAAGTGTATAATCATCAACCTCGTTATTCTTATCTGTAACAAGCACAACCTCGTTGTAATTCTCTGGCCAGTGTCCTGCGAGGACATCATACTGCTCATCAAGAACCTGCTGGTTTCCTAAAAGCTGGTTCCACACACTGCTGTTAGAAAACATCCCCATACCCATGCCTGATGACATTGCAGAAGATGTGCTTGTTGCACCCTCGCCATATATCGAATCAAACATTGTACTTGGGTTTAACTGCTCTACACCGTTAGAAGTATCCTTCATATAAATGTTAAGAGGAACATCATATGAATACTGGATATCACTTACATATGACTTAATGTCAGAGCCGCCGTTTTCAATGTATTTCTTAAACTCTGAAAGGTTATTGCTCTTAACTTCCTTTACCATGGTATTAATCATGTCACCCATGATATCGTTAGAATATATTTTAGACTTATCCTCATGCTCTGCTGAATCAGAATTGCCCGTCATGCTTGTAACCATACTGCTTATATCAATCGACTCTGCCTGAAGCGTTATAGGATAGCTTGAAAGCGTGTCTCTCTGAACTCTGTCAATGTATAACTGGATACCATTTGAGATAGAAAGAATCATTGCAATACCGATAATTCCTATGCTTCCTGCAAATGCAGTAAGAATCGTTCTTGTTTTCTTAGTCATCAGGTTATTAAAGGAAAGTGATAGCGCTGTAAAGAATGACATAGATGTTTTCTGCTTCTTTCCTGACTTCTTATTCTTCTTTTCTGATGCCTTAACCTTAGCAGCCTCTTTAGCCTTAATATCAGCTTCCATATCTTCTAACGAATATGGATCAGAGTCATCAGTTATCACACCATCTAACAATCTGACTATCCTTGTAGAATAATCTTTGGCAAGCTCCGGATTATGAGTTACCATAATTATAAGTCTGTCCTTTGATATCTCCTTTAAAAGCTCCATAATCTGGATACTTGTCTCTGTGTCAAGCGCTCCTGTAGGCTCGTCGGCAAGCAGGATATCAGGATTATTTACAAGTGCTCTTGCAATTGCAACCCTCTGCATCTGTCCACCTGACATCTGATTAGGCTTCTTGTGAATCTGCTCTCCAAGTCCAACCTTCTCAAGTGCCTCTATAGCTCTTTTCTTTCTCTCTGCCTTAGATACACCTGAAAGCGTAAGTGCAAGCTCCACATTAGATAAAACTGTCTGGTGCGGAATCAGATTGTAACTCTGAAACACAAAACCAATAGAATTATTTCTGTAAAAATCCCAGTCTCTGTCCTTATAATTCTTAGTTGACACTCCATTTATCTTAAGGTCACCACTCGTATACTTATCAAGTCCGCCTATAATGTTAAGCATAGTAGTCTTACCACAGCCGGACTGTCCAAGAATCGACACGAACTCGCAATCCCTGAACCTAAGATTAATGCCCTTAAGTGCACTCACAGTAGTCGAACCGGACACATAGTCTTTCTTTATATCATTTAATTCAAGCATCGGATACTCCTTTTATTTTATTGAGATCTGCGGATTGGGAACTTGTCTGCATCCTTCGACTTGCGTACATGACGTTGTGGCATCTGACTATAGCATACGCTTTTAGGAATCCTGCGCTTAGTGTAACTAAATGCCGCTATCTACAGAGTTTATTACGGTGTGTCAAATCAAACGCGCTTCGCTTGAACGAGATTTGACGCACCGCCCTCATGTATATAGCGACATTAAGTTACACACAGCTCGAATTATTCAAGCGTATGCTATAGTCAGACACCGCAACTGATATACACAACATTTAAGATGCAGGCCAATTCCCAATCCGCAGCCCTCAATTAATATACACCATGGAAAGCTTGGCTTGCAATTTATTCCAGTACATTTTATACTAATATTGTTTTTTGTTTATAGAAATATAATACTTTATAGGAGTCTATGTGAAACATTTTATCAGATTAAAATTACGGAAATTAACAGCCGCTAGTCTTACATTTATAATGGCAGCTACATTTGCTGTTCCATTCTTTGCTTATCCGGACTGGCTTATGGCTGATACGCAGGATGACCTCGACGCTGTTAATAAACAGCTTGAAGAATTAAGGAATAAACAGAGCGAACTCAATGCATCTTACGGAGAGCTTAACGAGAAGCTGTCTGCTTCCGGAGAGAAGCTTTCTTCTATTGAGGATGCAGTTAATGCTAAGCAGTCAGAGATTGATGCTACCAATATCCAGGTTGCTGATATGCAGGCAGAGATTGACCAGCAGTATGCCGCCATGAAGCTCCGAATCCAGTTTATGTATGAGAATAATAATGCTACTATTCTGTCAACGCTTCTGTCAGCTGAAAGCCTTTCTGACCTTTTATCCAAGTCAGAATATATCCAGCAGATTTCTAATTATGACCACCAGAAGATGCAGGAATTAAGTGACCTCCTGGCTTCTCTTAAAGAAACTCAGGCAAAGCTTGAACAAGAAATGGCTGAACTTGTCACTCTTAAAGATGATGCCTCCCGCGAAGCTGATAATTTTGCTGCGCTTCTCTCACAGTGTCAGACAGAGCTTGACACTACAAGTGACAGCATTACTGATGCAGAAGCACTTGCACTCGAATACGAAAAACAGATTGAACAGGAAATGTTAGAGCGTCAGCGCCGTGAAATGGAAGCTCTTGAAGCTGCAAAAAAAGCACAGGAAGAGGCTGACAAAGTCAATAACGCCGGTAATACAGGCAATAATTCATCTTTCGGCTCTGCTATGGTTGACCAGAACGCTCTTAACAATGTTCTTAAGAATCACACTGCCGAAGATGTTGCAATGCTCGCAGCAATTATTGAATGTGAAGCCGGCGACCAGTCATATGAGGGCAAATGTGCTGTAGGAAGTGTTGTTATCAACAGAGTTGCTGACCCACGCTTTGCCAACAGCATAAGTGGCGTAATATATGCACCTTACCAGTTTTCACCTGTTGCCAGCGGACGATTTGCAATAGTCCTTGCAAGAGGTGCGAATGCAGCCTGCACTCAGGCAGCCGTTGATGTGCTTAACGGTTATATCAATATTAACGCATTATATTTTCATGTATATGACAGTTCTGTCGATGTGGGCGGAACCGTTATTGGAGACCATGTATTTTACTAACTCATTAAATATACCAAGGGGAGAATTATTAACCATGAAGAAAGCAACTAAAGCATCTGATAACAGATATTATCAGGCAAGATTTTCTGCAGCACAGAAAAATACTGAATTTGAAAGCCGCGAAGCAGCTTCAGATGTCGTAGGTATAGACAGAACAAGACTTGCAAGAATTGAACTTGGCAATGTAACACCTTATGCGGACGAGGTTGTATCTATGTCAAAATGCTACAACGCTCCTGAACTCTGCTACAATTACTGCTCAAACGAATGTCCGATTGGAAGGCTTACAATGAAGGAAGTCGAGATTAATTCATTTGACAGATTATCATTAAAAATGCTTGGTTCTTTGAATGATATCGAAAACCTGCGAGCTTCTATTATCAATATCTCTGCTGATGGTCAGGTTGATATTGGAGAACAGGAGGAATTCAAGCAGATACTTGAATCCCTCGACCTTATTTCCAATAATGCGAAAGCCCTTGAATTGTGGGCTAAGAAAAACATTAAGAATATTTAACGGCTGTATCTTACATAATCTACCGTAACAAAGCCTTTGTTTGCACTATTGGCAGAATTATCATGTGATACATATACACCGCTCTTTACACCAACCCATCTTCCGGCTTTGGCAATAACGGAAACAGGGTTGGTGTATTCTTTTCCGTCTGTGCTTATCTCTATTGTTACTGTCTCAACAGGTGCTTCCTTAACAGGAAGTCCTCCCTCAACATAGTTTTTAGTTCCTGTCTTTTTAACTGTGTATCTGAAATATATTTCCTTAAGATTATCATATGAAGCAAGCAATTCTTTAGTCTCTTTAGTATAAGCCTGGTCACAGTCAAACTGCTGCACACCCTTTACTGCATACACTTCCATCTTACCGCCTTTAACAGTCACATCTGCTGCCAGATAATCCATTCCCATATGAATGAATCCGGCATTATCACCATCAGACATTCCACTGATATTCATCTTAGTAATACAGCTAAATTCCGGTGCTGGCCACTTCTGCAGGAGAAGCTTTCTGTAATCGCCTATTGGTCTGTTTGATGCTCTGCCAACCGCATTAAGCTTTATATAAGAACCGTCATCAGACACATTTCCGCTTTCATCCGTGCCGTTCTGCGCCCAGTCACTATCAGGATTGGCATTCCACTGCCACTGCAGTCCCAGGCTATCTTCTGTGAATTCGTCTGTAGTATCCGGCTCACATATCTCATAAACTGCACCGACATCAGGTTTTTCGTACTCCATCACAGGCTCGCCGTAATCATCGCCATCTTTCTTAACTCCAATTACAGGCCAGTCATTTTCCCAGCTCATTGGCTGCAAATGTGTTATTCTGCCCGCTGCGTACACATCCTGAAAATGTATAAACCAGTCCTGTCCTGTAACTGTGTCAACCCATGCACCCTGATGAGGTCCATTTACAGGAGAATCTCCTTGTCTCATAACCACTTTATACTCATATGGTCCAAACACATTTTTCGACCTTAACACTGTCTGCCAGCCTGTCTTAACACC
>ERZ791887.2107-NODE-2107-length-11377-cov-5.541777_pt1 | contig 11377 bp, 13 predicted proteins | sample MGYA00510157_ERZ791887 | MGnify/ENA primary metagenome ERZ791887 (study PRJEB30046, sample SAMN00792112) | human gut metagenome | study: EMG produced TPA metagenomics assembly of the A metagenome-wide association study of gut microbiota in type 2... | reverse complement strand
TCAATGGCACTCGCTGGAACTTTACCTGGGTCAACGGTCGAAGTCTGGCGACGGCCTCCGACGGAACCAACAGCCTGAGCTTCGCCTATGATGCCAACGGCCTGCGAACCAGCAAGACTGTGGGCAGCACCACCTACCGTTACTACTACGCCGGCGGCAAGCTGATGCGCATGAGCTGGGGAGCAAATATCCTCGACTTCTTCTACGATGAGAGCGGCCTGCCCTATGCCATGAAGTACAATGGTGCGGTGTACTATTACGTCACCAATCTCCAGGGTGACGTGATGCGGATTGTGGACGCCAGCGGCACGGTGATGGCCAGCTATGACTATGACCCCTATGGCAAGGTTCTTTCTGCTACCGGCACTCTGGCAGACCTCAACCCCCTGCGCTACCGTGGGTACGTCTACGACCAGGAAACTGGGTTCTACAATGTATCCAGTCGTTATTATGATCCTCTGGTAAGCCGGTGGATTAATGCGGACAAACAAATATCTGGTGTTGGTGGCGACTTGGGAGGCAATAATCTTTTTGCGTATTGTTTCAATAATCCGGTTAATTTGATTGACCCGACCGGCAATTGGCCGTCCCGGGAGCAGGTGGTGGCAGCTATGAAAGCTGTGGCAACTGTTATTGTGGCGGCGACAGTTGTTGCCGCAGTGGTTGCGTCAGCAGGCGCAGTTGGTACCGCTGCTGGCATCATTGCAGCAAGTATAGGCGCAACTGGCACTATGGTAGGTGCAGCAATGACCGCTGGAACTATTGCCACCTATGCTGTAGCAGCAGGAATAGGAGCATGTGCGTTAAGCAATGCGGGGGAAATTCTTACCGGAACAAATCCTATTCGTGACGGATTAATGAGGAGAAATCAAAAGGCTTATGATACTGTCCAAACAGTGTTAGGTATTGCTGGTGGTGGAGCAATAGCTATTGGTCTGACAAATCCAGGCGTTACAGGAAATGCTGCCAAACCAAGCAAAAATGCACAGGTAGTACATAAAGTTTCAACAACTGGCACACCAAACACGTCATTTGACAAACTTTACAAAGGAAATACTGGCGCTTTTCAGAGGACCTACTATGATTTTAAGGGAAATGTAAGCTTACAAGTGGATTTCACATCTCACGGTAACCATTCTATCCATAGCAATGTTCATTTGCACATTTGGGGGGATAGTGGTCATAGTAAACAAATTAATTTGTGGTATTTGGAGTGAAGCGTATGACAATACAAGAGATCAAAGCTTATTTGAAAGAGCATCCTATTTTAATCTTTCGGTATAACTCCGAATACTACTCGCTTAGAAGAAGCAGATCTCTGTTTGGCTCCCAATATTGCCTCATGCCTACGGATGGCTTACCTCAGCAGCGAAGTTCGTTAGAAGAGCTGTGTGAGCATGTTTATATTGGAAATGGTACGGTGTTAATGGATGCAATCGAGCATATTGAAATTCCTGAATGGGATGCCCCTTCCTGGGAAACGTATAAGGCAGTCAGACATTGTGCAATTATACACGGAAACGAGATCCATTTTTTTTATCGTGGAAAAGACTATTGGATTGCGCATACCAACGATGGAATATATCACTTGAGTGATAATCTGGGCAACACACAATTGTTTAATTCTTGCCGCACCTTATTTGAAGATGCCCGCATTGACGGCAGTACCCTTGAGGAAATCTGGGAGGATGTCGATGTGGATGCCTGCTAAACCCGGCTGAATCAGCTGACGAGTTTAAATCATCCCAATCCCCCAATATCCCCAGGTAGTGTACTGGTAGAGGGGACGATTTCAGGAGAAGCATCAAATGATCCTCCTACGTCAATTTTATCAGAGCTTCTCTAGTGTGCTGTTGCGCTTACCAATTATTCCCCCGTGGGCTCGTCGAACGTCATGGTTGCCAGTATAGGTGACCCAAAATTCATATTTTCGCATGTAGTGCCCTGGAGTTTTCCAGGGCACTTTTTCTGGTTGTAGTCATTGCAAATACCGCTTCCTTGCAGTATACTTATGACAAGGGAAACTTGTCTTCCGTCCAATGAACACTGCAAATGGCATCCGTGACCAGCGGCGGGCAGCGGTATGGTTATACCTATGACAGCATGGGTAATATCGCAACCTTCTCCGCTCCCGGGAAGGGCACCGTTACCTACACCTACGATAATCAGGGTCAGCTCCTCAAGGCTGCTGGGAATACCACCTACACCTATACCTACGACGGCGCAGGCAACATTCTGACCGCCTCCGATGGGACCACGACCCACCGATGAGCCTGAACACAGCAGTGAAGGGCATTACTCATGGACAAGTTCATAACGCACCTCAAAGTGCCCTGGAGTTTATTTCCAGGGCACTTTTTGAAGATATACATTTCCTGATGGATCAGTGTCAGACGCAATCGCAAGTACTAGAAACAGGCGTTTCCATTCTCCTGAGGGGAAAAGGAAACGCCTGCCTTAACGGTGGAATATCTGCTTTACTGTATGAAATGGATGCCTAACCGAACAGTGCAGCGAAGGTATCCGGGCCGACGCAGCCATCAACGGGGGACAGATTCTTTCTTGACTGGAAAGTCTTCGCTGCGTTGATGGTATCTGTGGTGAATATCCCATCAACAGTCAAGGAAGTAAAGCCCGCAACACAGTAGAGCCCGGCCTGAATCAAGTACTGAATAGCTCCGCTTCCGCCGCAGATGACGGGACAAGCTGCCTTGGTTTTTGGGCCCCAATAGCCATCGACAACCAGATTGGCATGATACTGTTTGTTCAGCTCAAGCTGAACCCCCCTGATCAGTCCCATTTTTGTTTTTGCACCATAAATGCCATCAACATCCAGGCCAACACTGTAGCGCTCATTCAGGGTGGATTGAATTTCTCGAATGGTCTGGGCAGAGGGAGCGTTGCCCCTTGGAGAGCCATTATGGGTAGATACGGTAGCTGCAACATTGACGCCCTGGCTGTTGCGGGTGTAGGTGGCATAGTACTTGGTGGTTCTGGTATCAACGTGGACGAAACCATCCGTGATGTATCGAAGAACGCCTAGCGCACCAACGGCCTCTGCACACGCAGCCGTCTCGGCAGTTGTCTTGCTGGAAACAACAATATCGGCGGACTGTCCTTTGGTATGAAAGGAATTTGGTGCGCCTCCAACAGCTGCGTTGTGTGAAACGGTACGATAACCGCTGGTGATAGTAATGGGAGCGCCGAGTTGATCCCGCATTGCCTGCAAGATGGCAACAAGGTCGAGATCAATCAAGACCTGGTCGGTGCCATCCTGACAGGCGAACTCCTTAACGGTAAAATTACGGCTCAGTTTCAGCGCCCCTTGAGTAGATACTCCATAGGTTTTTACATTTGACATTATTTCACCTTCCTTTTCGTTTGTACGCGTACATCAAAAAGAGAGAAGGTGAAACAGGATATGTAAACGGATAATTGGCGGTATTTTGAGATTGCTATTTTCCTAAGTACGCTTTGCGAATCTTCCCCAATGCCCGATTCTTTGCTTGATTAACAGCCTGTCGGCTGACACCGAGCTGCTGGGCAATTTCTTCGATGGAATAATCATCCACAAAGAACAGCCGAAGGATTGTTTGCTCGCGCTCAGACAGCTTGCTGTTCGTTGGAAAAAATGCGGATATATCATCGTTGTCGTCTGATGCGGCGAGTTGTTCAATGAAAAACATTTGTTCCTCTGAAATGTCTGAAAATAGATGCTCTTTGCGTGTATTTCGAGCCTTTGACAAGGTAATATACTGATGCCTCACGGATTTTGATATGTAGTTCACAATATACCCGTCGCTGTCGGCGCAGATGCCCTTTTCTTTCAGCTGATCCAGCAGCTCAAAGAAAAAGAGGCGCAGCTCTTCATAGGCATCTTCTGTTCCGAGCAAACGGGCGTATTTCTTTAACAGCTTTTCAAATATTCCAAGCAACTGCAAGGCTGCGGATTCGTCCGGCAGTTGGTCAACCAGGGACCAAATCATAGTCCTATCTCCTTTTTTTAGGAAGGAGATAAAAATATATTTTTTGTAAACCTGGATTTGTTGCTTTTTCCTTATTTGAAAGCTTTACATTTTTCGCCCAGACGCCTCTTTCCTATTTATCCAAAGGAGAAGGAGGCGTTTTTAAGTGAATAATCGGTATGAAACGATTGTGGCGATATATAGGCTAATTGTGATGTGGGCAGGTACAACAATCAACGTTCTTTTTGGAAGTGCTGACGGCATGTTCTTAACATTGATTGCCGTAATGGTACTGGATTCCATAACGGGAGTATTCTGCGCAGTTATCAGGAAAAAGCGCTCGGGCAGAATGGGCATGCGGGCGTTTGCTAAAAAAATGGGAATATTGTGTATTGTGTCTTTGGCAACCCTGATTGAGCAAAATATTTTGGAAACAACAGCGATCCGAAGCGCTGTTATCCTGTATTACATCTCAAGTGAGGGGCTGTCCATTTTCGAAAACCTCTCCAAAATCGGCGTCCCAATTCCCAAAAAGTTGAAAGACGTCTTGGATAAGGTGTCCGAGAAAGATTCGTAATGGTCGTTTGTAATCAATAATACATATTATGAATAATTATATTATTTAATCATTATACTTGCTAAAATGCAAGGTAATCCTGCTGAATTGCAAATTTTACAAAAAATGCACTCAGCAATTACCCATCCGTATCAAGTCGTGTGATTCCAAAAGAGGAGACAGGAAAAACTTGCTACGGAAGGGTAATTGCTGAGTGCTTATTATGGCAGTAGAGGATGGAGGATTGAAGAATTATTGCCCTGCTTTCAAACGTGTTCTGGCACTATTTGGAGCCAAGCATAACAGTTACTGTAAAAAGGTGATTCTGTTCATCGTATATCCATTCAAAATCACCCTCATATTTGTTTATTGTCCGTTTTACGCTTTTTAATCCAAAGCCGTGTAGTGCTTGGTTCGGTTTGGAGGTTACCAGGTTTTCTCCTACAGCTTTTGGAGGGATGTCACAACTATTGCAGACAATGATAATGCTGTAGTCGTTTCGCCAGGAGGTTGCAAAGGAAACGCTTTTTGTATGAGAATGTTCTGCTGCTGCAATGGCGTTATCCATCAAATTCCCGATAATCGCAACCAAATCCAAATCAGAAACCCTGGAAAGATTACAAGATTTCACGTCATATTCAAGGTGAATTCCTCTGATTTCACAATCAACACTGTATTTATGTATCATAATATCAAGAAGCTTGTTCCCACTGTGACTGTAGTGGGTGTAATCTGCTAACTGATCAGATAGTTTGGAAATATAGCTTCCGATTTGAGAATCGTTGTTTAGTGCGCTGATTGCCATAAGATGTTTTTTCGCATCATGGGCATATACCATCAGTTGTTGATTTTGCTGTTCGAGAATTGTATAGTATGATTTTTCTGTTTGCAGCCGTGCGTTTTCACTTTTGATTCGCATAGATTCCCGGTCTGCCTCAATTTGATTCTGATAAGTAATAAATAAGAGGACAGTTGATACAAGAAGAATCATACTGGCCACCGCAAGCAGACTTTGAATTTCATAAGGAACCTCAGTTTGCGTGCAAATATACCAAAAAATAATATGGCAGATGATTGTGGCGATTGGATAGAGAAATAGACTAAAAGGCAGGGAGGTGTCCTGCTCTTCTGATTTCATGACCCTGGACAGGATCAGAATTGTAAGGAAGTAGAAAACCTTACATGTAGGGCACTCCAGAATAAAAATTGCAAGGTTTTTGTTGTAATCCAAAAAGCCCCTGCCTGTAAACATTGATACCACAGAAACGGCTATAAATTCCCAAGTGATGCCGATAATGACAAGAATAAAAGAGTAGAAGAAACTCTGATAAAGCTTGCCGTTGAAACATAATCGGGCGAACAGGCTGTTTAGAAAAATAGAAATTAATATGTTAATCACAACATTATTGTGACATAGAATATTGATTACCGAACCGATACCAAATAGGATACAGCCAATCCCCAGAATACTACTGACACGGTACCTGCGGTCAAATGCGCTGGAAAAAAAGATGTAAGAAATCGACATTTCTGTTAAGTAGACGACCAATGATACAAAGGGATTTAGCATCATTAACGCCTCCTGAGGTATTCAAACCAAAATTTGTGAAATGCTGCTTGCTTGCGCGATGCGATAGGGATGCGTGTTCCATCGGTCAGAATCAGTTCGGTATAGCTATATTTTTTGACATAGTGAAGATTAACAAGAAAAGAATTGTGAACAGAATAAAAAAACAGAGATGAAAGCATGTTGCACCATTCCTCCAATCTTTGGGTGGTTTGATGTTCTCCTTGCTCGGTTATCACTATAGTTTTCCGATTCAGACGGGTAATATAACGAATATCATCGACCAAAACCCGCTGATGAGTACCGTCTGTATACAGGAAAATATCAACATAGGCTTCATCAAGATATTCCATTGCCTTATCCAGACCTGAGTAAAGACGATTTACATCGAATGGCTTCTCGAAAAAACGGAAAGCACGAAGGTCCATAGCATCATCCTGATATTCATCAAAGTTCGTTACGAAGAAGATTGCCAATTTGCTGTTGCGTTGTTTTAATTCTTTTGCCAATGTGATCCCATTGATCTTAGCCATTTGAATATCTAAAAAGGCCAGATCAAATGCCTGTGTGCTTCGCATTATCTCAGTTGGATTCGTTGTGGTAGTAATGTCGCAGTTGATGTAACGATTTCTCATATACTCCTGGACGTGAGCACTAAGTATGTCGAGATATTTAATTTCATCATCGCAAATTAATATTTTCACGGTTTCTCCTCCAAATAAAAAAGCCCATAGCGACCGCTACAGGCTTATTTTATCATTTATGAACTTTTTCGTCAAACCCTTTACAGAAAAGCAAATCAGCCAAAATGATATTTTCCCATTTTCATCACTGCAGACATTATTGACTAATCTGGTCAAGGTATATTTCTAAAACACGACATAGGACATGCTGGGATTTATCAGGCAACCGTTTAACTAATTCTGAAATCCTATCTGTCTCTTCAGTAATTTTGCCTATCAAATAGTAATCAGGTGTCTCCCCCAATATGCTGCAGATTTGTAAAATGAAGCGGGTTGTGGGCATGGACTTGCCACACTCAATGTTGGAAATATGATTTTTCGATAATCCGACTTGTTCAGCCAATTCTTCTTGAGAGAGCCCCAACGCTTTCCTTCTTTGCATAATTCGGATTCCGATTAGTTTTTCGTTGATTTCCACATACATCACCACATGTATATGATACCATGAGAGAATTTTATTTAAAACAAAATATAATTTAACATATCTATAATAGTATGATTATACACGAAAAAAATATGAAAACATAATTCTATCATTATTTTCTGCATTTAGAATGGTATTTATTGCCTTTCTGCTTTAGTCATTGCATATTACGATTAAACTGGTATTATAACGTTAGAAAGGAGGGAGATGTATGAAAATCGGGAAGAAGTTGTTGACTCTGGCAGTGAAGACAACTGCTGAAAAGGCACTGAGGCGAGATGCGAACACTATAACTTGCGCTGCATTTTATCAGCCCAAAGTTCCTGCAAATTATGATCGCTTTAAGAACGGTAAGAAATGATTTCTACCATAGCCGGTTGTATTACAGAAACATTATGCACTACGGGAAACGTCCAAGAGTGCGACAGAGAGCTATATCAATATGGTGTGTTTATGCTACTGTCTTGGACGCTTTTCTTCATCATGACTTGCTTCTTTGGCGTGTTTCTGCGGGTGCCCGGAGAAAGTATCCTATTTTACGTGATGTTCTCTTTGCTCCGCAGTTATGCAGGGGGGGTCCATGCAAGGACGGAGAAAGCGTGTACGATTCTTACCGGGTTGACTATGATTGCTTGTGTAATGGTAATCCGACTCCTAGAAGAATTTGGTAGGAGTGGCATTGCTTTATCCTTGCTCGCTGTTGGGGCTGTATGTGTCTTTGCATTTTGCCCATTGGATACAAAGGAAAAACCATTGGCACCAGATGAACGACAACGTTTCAAGAAAATCACAGAAGCAATAACTCTTTTATCCATTACTGTTGCTCTATTTGCGTATTATACTGAACATAATGGCATCTTGAGCAGTGTGTCTGTAAGCGTTTTTGTGGAAGGCGTGCTGTTAATTGTCGGAAAGGTGCTGAAAGGGCAGAATGAAATTCCAACCATGACTGAAAACCAGGTTTGAGAATTGCAATATCAAAAATAGGCCCAATGTGGTAAAACAGGAGGCCAATATTCATATGTTGTTAAGTTGAGGCTTCTTTGTTGGACATGGTAGAAACAATCTCAAAAGATGGGCGCTGCATTTTGGCAGCGCCCATTTGTTTGACGAGGTATTTGGACTGTATCGATGAAATTGAATTACTATCATTAAAAGGAACGATGCTCTTGAGGGAGTGCTCGTGTGATACTGCTTTCGAGAAAAGCACCTGACCGTTTTGGCCAGGTGCTTTTCGTATATCGGTATGCCATTACAGAGTAAGTCTTTTTTAATTTGACTCGTGATAGCCAAATCGAGACAAAGGAAAAAACAATGTCCAACAGATATGTATCCTTTTTATGGTTGGTTTATCACGTAATCGCCTCTGCAGTTGGATGCCGTGACCCACCTTCCAGTAAACAAGAGTATGAATGATTCACTGGAGGACGACTATGGAAAAAGAAAAACGGTATTATCTGCGTGCAGCGGGGAAACTGTATGAGGTTGGGCAGGAAGTATATCTTGCGTATTATAAATCTGATAGACATGAGAGATATCTTGTGGAGAAAGATAAGACTTATAATGTTCAGTTTTGTGACAACAAACAGCTTGAGCATGTGGCGATATCTGAACACCTCATTGACTATCAGACAACCCCGGAAGAACGACTGCTTCAAAAAGAGCTATATGAACAATTGAATCTCGCACTTGGCATGCTGCCTGAGGCAGAAAGGAGGCTGATTTATGCAATCTATTTTGAAAGCGAAACAGAAAACAGCTTATCCAAAACGCTGGGTATTTCGCAATCGGCAGTTCATTATCGCAGAGAAAGAATTTTGAGAAAGCTAAAAAATATTTTGAACAAACTGTAAAAAATGTTCCTCTTTGCTTATTTTTTTGCCTCTGGTTTGGCTTTATAAGTGAAGGGCTTTTTCCTTTCTCTGAATCTTGACAATTGAATCGTTCGTGGTAACAGGAACACAAAACTACAAGCAGCACTTCAGGAGCGCCGCCGGGACGATGGAGGTCACTGGGAGGTGATTTTTGATACTCCATCCGAGCGAATCAACGCAGCCGTAACGCCCGCCTTGGCAAGCGGGTATGCCGTGACCTTGTAGTGGTTAAAGATACTTGCTCACGCTCTCCCAAGGACTAGGGGGAAGCCCTGGAGCTTTCGCCAGCGTAACATGCAGCGAAGTTCTGGAGCTATGATGGCCCTGCCAAAGGCCGCCTGTACCGCGCCCACCGTCAGGGGCGGAAAGAAATGTGACGGGGAATCCTCGGATTCCATGAGGCGTTGAAACGAAAATGCTGTCCCACGAGTTCCTGTTGTTTATTTGGAACCAAATGGATGGCACAGCATTTTCAAAGTCAGATGCCGTGCGCTGGGGGACAATCTCCCAGCGCATTCATGTGACTTTGAGAAATAGAGAAAAACAAGACTGGAGGTGAAAAAAATGAGTGTTTCCGCAAAAGATGCCTATTCCCAGATGTTCGCAAAGTATCCTGATGTTGTGTCCGTGTCCCAACTTGGACAGATGCTGCACATCAGTGAGCGATTAGCATACCGCCTGATTCGGGAAAACCAGATTGCTTGTCTCAAAATTGGCCGTACATATAAAATTCCCAAAATCAATGTCATAAAATATTTGGGGATTATCGATCATTCTCCTACAATCAGGGCTTGACAAGTTTGCGTTTTTTCCCCGTCGATGCTACAATCATTTTGTCAATGACGGGTGTTAATTGGCACAACCAAAAGGAGGAATCAGAATATGGTTGCAGGACACCTGAGAGAACAAAACGGTTATTACCAGATGATACTCAGCTGGAAGGATTACCTTGGCAAAAGAAAAACAAAATCCATAAGCACGGGTTTGACCGTTAAAGGAAATAAGAAACGGGCGGAAGCGCTGCTCTTAAAAACCCGTGAAGAGTTCGATCCGGGCAATCTCCCGGAAAACGCGGGGATGCTGGTTGATGAGTTCCTATTGAGGTGGCTGAAAGACAAGTCTGCGGCCATGTCTGCCAAAGATTATGCTGGGTATGCCTATGCTGTCAAAGGAAATATCATCCCGTATTTCAAGCAGAACCCAATCACGCTCCCGCAATTGACCCCAAAAGAAATGGAACGTTTCTTCCAGCATGAGCGCACCAATGACGATGCTACCCCGGATGAATTGATTTTCTATCACGAAATTCTGACAGCCTACCTTGGTTATGCGGTGGAGCTCCGCTGGATTTCTGTAAATCCGGCAGAAGCAACAAATCCCTGCTGCGACCAGGCTCCAATCCTTTTTGCAGACTTCATCAGGGAATGGCTGGAAATGATGCGTAGTAAGGTGGGGGAGACCACCTATGCCGCTTACGCCATGAACGTTGATAAAAGTATCATTCCATTTTTCAAAGCAGGGAATTGTACGGTTCAGGATTTGGAGCGGCATCCTAAAATCATCCAGGATTATTACCAAAGCCTGCTGGAAGCGGGTCTGTCCCCGACTACCGTAATCCGTCGTCATGCAAATGTGCGGAAATGCCTTCAATATGCGTTCCAGCTCGGCATTATCAAATCCAATCCGGCGGACCGTGTTGAGAAGCCCAGAAAAGCCCAATACAAGGCGACGATCTACAACCAGGAGGAACTGGATGTTCTTTTCAAAGTGGCGAGAGGCGACCCGCTGGAGCTTCCAATCATTCTTGGCGCGTTCTATGGTTTGCGGCGAAGTGAGGTAGCCGGCCTAAAATGGGATGCCATCGACTTTGAGAGAAAAACACTTACGATTCAGCATACGGTTGTAGAAGTGAAACTTGACGGCAAATCGAAGGTCATCCAAAAGGATACGACAAAAACAAAATCAAGCCTCAGAACGCTTCCGCTCGTTGCGCCCTTTGAAAAACTGTTGCGGGAGTTAAAAAACAGCAGGAAATCAACCGTCAGGTTTGCGGAGCATGTTACTGTAGTGACTACTTGGATTACATCAATGTAAACGCCATTGGAGAACTGATGAAGCCCAATTTCATCACCCAGCATTTCGAGATTCTCCTGGCAAAGAACAAGCTGAAAAAGATACGTTTTCATGATTTGAGACACCCGTATGTCAAGCCCACGACAAAAAATTTATAACTTTTTTTGCAGTTTTT
>ERZ791887.2099-NODE-2099-length-11422-cov-3.109000_pt1 | contig 11422 bp, 11 predicted proteins | sample MGYA00510157_ERZ791887 | MGnify/ENA primary metagenome ERZ791887 (study PRJEB30046, sample SAMN00792112) | human gut metagenome | study: EMG produced TPA metagenomics assembly of the A metagenome-wide association study of gut microbiota in type 2... | reverse complement strand
AATAAATAAAACAGGAGAAAATAATGAAAAAAGAAAAAATACTAAAAATTATAATAGCAATACTACTAATCTTAATATTGTTAGGAGTTGGTTTAACAGAAGTGATAGGAAACTATTTTGTAAACTATGCAATAGCCAGAAGCGGAGCAGGCGGAGACAGAAAAATTAGCCAAGAAAGCACAATAGAAGTATTAGGAGAAGATGAAAAAATAATAGAAAACAATAAAAAAATAGCTAAAGAAAATTCAGAAAAATGGAGTGAATCAATTCAACAAAAACAAGTAGAAGTAAAAGCAAATGACAATATAACATTAAGAGGAACAGAATACCTAAATCAAGAAGAAACAAATAAATGGGCAATAATCTTACATGGATATAGGTCAAATCCTAGTAGTGTATTAACAATAGGAGAACATTTCTCAGAAAAAGGATATAATGTGCTAATACCAAGTATGAGAGCTTGTGCTGACAGTGAAGGTGAATATGTAGGAATGGGATGGTTAGATAAAGAGGATTTAAAATGTTGGATTAATCTAATCATAGAAGAAAACAAAAATGCAGAAATAATATTACATGGTTCATCAATGGGAGCTGCAACAGTTTTAATGGCATCAGGAGATGAATTACCAGCAAATGTAAAAAACATTATTGCAGATAGTGGTTATACATCAGTTTGGGACATATTTGCATCAGAAGCAAAAGCAAGATTTAATTTACCAGAATTCCCAGTTTTAAATATGTTCCAAATAGTAGCAAATAGAAAAGCAAAATATGACATAAAAGAAGCATCATCACTTGAACAAGTAAAGAAAAGTAAAACACCAATATTATTTATTCATGGAGATAAAGATGACTTCGTTCCAGAATATATGTGTGAAAAATTATATGATGCAACAAATTGCAAAAAAGAAAAAATTATTATACATGGAGCAGGTCATACGGACGGAAAATATAGAGAACCAGAAAAATATTATAACACAATATTTGATTGGATAAGCAGATAATTATTGATAATTATCTGCTTTTGTGATATATATATAAGAGCAAAATTTGAGAGGAGAAACACATGAAAAAATTAGTATTAATAGATGGTAATAGTATAATGAATAGAGCCTTCTATGGAATAATGGGAAGTAAAGCATTAACAACAAAAGATGGAAAATATACAAATGCTATATATGGATTTTTAGCAATATTATTTAAATTATTAGAAGAAGAAACACCAGAATATATAGCAGTAGCCTTTGATTTAAAAGCACCAACAGCAAGACATAAATTATATGAAGGTTACAAAGCAAATAGAAAAGGTATGCCAGAAGAACTTGCAGAACAAATGCCAATAATAAAAGAAATATTAAGAGCAATGAACATAGATATAATAGAAAAAGAAGGTTATGAAGGTGATGACATAATAGGAACACTATCAAGATATGGAGAAAATCAGGGATTAGAAGTAACAATACTTTCAGGAGATAGAGACACTTTTCAACTTGCAACAGATAAAGTAACTATCAAAATTCCAAGAACAAAAGCAGGAAAAACAGAAACAGAATTATTTGATAGAGAAAAAGTAAAAGAAGTTTATGGAATAGAGCCAAAACAATTAATAGAAGTAAAAGGATTGCAAGGAGACACTTCAGACAATATACCAGGTGTTCCAGGAATAGGTGAAAAAACAGCATTATCACTAATTCAAAAATATGGGAACATAGATAATATATATGAAAAATTAGAAAAAGGAGAATCTGATTTAAAAGGAAAGCAAAAAGAAAAATTAGAAGAAAATAAAGATTTAGCATTTTTATCTAGAACATTAGGAAGAATAAATCTAGAAGTTCCAATAGAAGATAATTTAGAAGATTTAAAATTAGAAGAATGGAATAAAACAGAAGTATTAAAAATCTTTAAAGAATTAAATTTTAAACGTTATATAGAAAGATTTAACTTACAAGAAGAAAACACTGAAAATACAGATATAAAAGTAGAAGATATGTATAAAACAGTAGAAAAAACAGCAGAACAAATAATAGAAAAAATAAAAGAAAATAAAGAAATGATATTCTACTTAAATACAGAAAAAGATGAAGACACAGAAAAAATTATAAAAGAAAAAATATTGGGAATAAGTATATTCAATAAAAAAGAAAATGAAGTATATTATACAAAAATAGATAAAGACTTAGATTCAAAATGGAAAGAAATATTAGAAAATAAAGAAATTGCAAAAATAGGAATAGATTTAAGTAAAACATATATATTATTAAAACAACAAAACATCACAATAAAAGGAATTAGTTATGACATAAGTATAGCATCATATGTATTAGATCCAAATCATAACAAATTAGACATAGAAAACTTAGCAGAAAATTATTTAGATATAAATGTAAAAGAAATACTAGATGAAGAAGAAAGTACAAAACAAGAACAAATAAATCTATTTGATACAGTAGAAGAAAACGAAGATAATAAAGTAAAAAAATATACTTTATATGCATATATAATATCAAAAATAAAAGATGTAACAGAAAAAAAACTAGAAGAAATCAATGCAATAGAATTATTTAAAAATATAGATATGCCAACAGTAACAGTTCTTGCAGATATGCAATGGAATGGAATGTATGCAGATGAAGAAGAATTGAATTCTTTTGGAAATAAACTAAAAGAACAATTAGAAATAAAAACAAAAATTATATATGAAATGGCTGGAGAAGAATTTAATATAAATTCCACAAAACAATTAGGAGAAATTCTATTTGAAAAAATGAAACTGCCAGTAATAAAGAAAACAAAAAGTGGTTACTCAACAGATGTTGATGTTTTAGAAAAATTAAAATCAGAAGACCCAATAATACAAGAATTATTAGATTATAGACAATTAATGAAATTAAACTCAACATATGTAGAAGGATTAAAACCATATATCAATCCTAAAGACAAAAGAATACACTCATTTTTCCATCAAACAATAACAGCTACAGGAAGAATAAGTTCAACAGAACCAAATCTACAAAATATACCAACAAGATTTGAACTTGGTAAACAAGTAAGAAAAATTTTCAAACCAGAAGCTGGTAAAATATATATAGATGCAGATTATTCACAAATAGAACTAAGAGTATTAGCACATATGTCAGAAGACAAACATATGATACAAGCATTTAAAGAAGGTCAAGATATACACAAACAAGCAGCATCAAAAGTATTTAAAACACCATTAGAAGAAGTAACGAAAGAACAAAGAAGTAATGCAAAAGCAGTTAACTTTGGTATAGTTTATGGAATAAGTGATTTTGGATTAGGAGAGCAATTAGGAATATCAAGAAAAATAGCAAAACAATATATTCAAGAATATCTAGAAGAATATCAGGGAATAAAAGACTTTATGGAAAAAACAAAAGAATCTGCCAAAGAAAAAGGCTATGTAGAAACACTATTTAATAGAAGAAGATATATTCCAGAATTGAAATCTAACAATTATATGGTAAGACAATTTGGAGAAAGAGCAGCAATGAACACACCAATTCAAGGAACTGCAGCAGATATTATGAAAATAGCAATGATAAAAGTAAAAGAAGAGCTAGAAAATAAAAATTTAAAATCAAAAATAGTATTACAAGTACATGATGAAATGATGATAGAAGCACCAATAGAAGAAGCAGAAATAGTAAAAAACATAGTAAAAGAATCAATGGAAAGTGCAGTAACATTAAAAATACCATTAATAGCAGAAGTATCAGAAGCAGAAAATTGGTATGAGTGTAAATAAAAAAATAACACGAAAGGAGAAATGGTGATTTAATGAAAAGAACATTGATTATACTACTAATTATATGTGTAATATTAGCAATATTTTCAATATTCAATATACCAAATAAAATACTAAAACAAATATATAAAAAAGAATATTCACAATATGTTGAAAAATATTCGAAACAATATAATGTTGATGAAGAATTAGTATATGCAGTTATAAAAGCAGAAAGCAATTTTAATTCTAATGCTCATTCTAGCAAAGGAGCAGTTGGATTAATGCAACTAATGGAAAATACAGCAAAAGACATAGCGAAAAAAGCAAATGTACAACTAGTTGGAACAGAAGTAAGACAAAATCTTTTAGATAGTGAAACAAATATAAACTTAGGAACAAAATATTTATCAATACTAATAGAAAAATATCAAAATATCGAAGTTGCAATAACTGCATATAATGCCGGAATAGGAACAGTAGATAATTGGATTGAAAAAGGCATTATAAAAAGTGATGGTTCAGATATTGAAAATATACCATATAAAGAAACTAATAATTATGTAAGAAAAATCTTAAGAGATTACAAAATATATGAAAAGATATATTAAATACTAGACAAATGAAGAAAAATGAAATAAAATAGTTAAGTAATAATATAAGAGGAGAACTTAGATGATAGTAGAACAATTAATATTTACAATTATTGCTTTTGTACTTTTTGTTTTTACATTTTTCAAAATGATAAGAAAAAATGAAACTGATTATATAATAGTTTTAATAATACAAGCCTTAGGAATAGCTTTCAATTTTGTAGAAGTATTATTGAAAAAAGAATTAAGTCCATTATTAACTATTATTAAATATTTATTTGGAATTTTAGTACCTATTGGAATAATTATATTAGAAAGAAAAAATATTCCATTATTACAAGTTTCAAGTGTATTAAAAGCAAAATTATATGTGAAAATGGGAAATAACAAAAAAGCAAAAGAACAATTAATTAATTTAGTAAGTGTATACCCAGAAAATTACATTGGGCATAAGATGTTGGCAGAAATATATGAATCAGAAGGTGGAATGAGAAAAGCAATTGATGAATATGTACAAGCAATAGACATCAATAAAAAAGACTATGATTCATATTTTAGAGTTGCAGAATTATTAAATAATTTAGATAAAACAGATGAATCTGCAGAAATGTTATTTAATTTATTAGAAAAAAAGCCAGAATATTATAAGGCTACTGAACTTTTAGGAGATATTTTAATAGCTAAAGAAATGTATAAAGAAGCAGTAAATATATATCAAAATGCTTTAAGATATAATCCAACAAGTTATGAAATAAATTATAATCTTGGAATTGCATATACAATGTTAAATGATTTCCAAAATGCTAGAGTATGTTATGAAAAGGCTGCGGAACTAAATTCTTTATTATATAATGCAAAATATTCTTTAGCAGAAATTGCATTAATTTATAAAGAATTAGAAGAAGCGGAAAAATACTTTATGCAAGCTGTGGAAGATGAAGAATTAGCAGCAGACAGCTATTATGAATTATCAAAAATCTCAATGATAAAAGGAGATAAAGATACAGCTATAAAATTTGCAAACATAGCAATTGATATAGACTCAGAAAAAATAGTACCAAAAATAAAAAGTGACCCAATATTTATACCTATAATGACAAAAATGGCAATACCATTTAACTTACAAAAAGCTCAAGTAAAAGAAAAATTAGAAGAAAAAGAAATAAAAGCAAAAACACATCTAGAAGATATGTTCGAAATAACAAGAAACTTAAGTTATGATGATATTAGATTATTAAAAAAGAACAAAGAAAATAAAGAAAGTGGAAAAAACATAAATATAGAAAAAGAACAAAAAGAAAGACAAGAATAAAACTAAAACTCATAAAATTCTAAAATTTAAATATAATAATAATAAAATAAAAAAGGAAAGAAGGATTTTATGAGTACAAATTTTACTGTTGTTGGTGGAGATTTAAGAATAATCAAATTAGCACAAATGTTGGCTAATGATGGAAATACTATATATGCTTATGGTGTAGAAAAAGCAGAGGAATTAAAAGAAAATGAAAACATAATAATCTGTGAAAAATTATCAGAAGCAATAAAAAATTCAGAAATCATAATAGGACCAATACCATTTTCAAGTAATGGAAAAGACATAAGTTCACCATTTAGTGAAAAAAAAATATCAATAAGAGAGTTAATGCACACAATAAATGCAAAAATTTTAATAGCAGGTAGCATAACTCCAGATGTATATGAATTAGCAAATGATGAATATATTGAAATAATTGACATTATGAAAAGAGAAGAACTAGCAGTTTTAAACACAATTTCAACTGCAGAAGGAACTATTGAAATAATAATAGCAAACACAAATAAAATAATACATGGAAGTAAAGTGTTAATATTAGGATTTGGAAGAATAGGAAAAGTATTAGCTAGAAAATTAGCAGGATTATCAGCCAAAGTTACCTGTGCTGCAAGAAAAGATGAAGACTTAGCTTGGATTAGGGCATATGGACATATGGAAACAAATATAAATGCAATAGGAGAAAATTTATCGGAATTCGATATAATAATAAATACAGTGCCACACTTAGTCTTAACAGAAGAAAGACTACAATATGTAAAAAAAGATTGCTTATTAGTTGATTTAGCTTCAAATCCAGGAGGAATTGACAAAAGAGCAGTAAAAGACAAAAATTTAAAACTAATATGGGCATTAGCATTACCAGGAAAAGTAGCACCAGTCACAACAGCAGAATTTATAAAAGACACAGTTTATAATATTTTAAAAGAAATATATAAAAAATAACAAAAGAAAGGATGAAAAAAATGAACGAAATTTTACAAGCATTAATTTTAGGAATCGTACAAGGACTAACAGAATTATTACCAATATCAAGCTCAGCACATTTAAACTTAATACCATGGGCTTTTAACTGGGATATACCAGAAAGCTTTGATGTAGCATTACACTTTGGAACATTATTAGCAATAGTATTATTTTTCTACAAAGATTGGTTAAAACTAATAAAAGGAGGATTTAACCAAGTTGTAAAAAAAGAAAAAACATTTGAAGGAAAAATGTTCTGGTATCTAGTTGCAGCAACAATACCAGGAGGAGCAATAGGATTTTTACTAGACCACTTTGTTGGGGACAATTTAGCGAAAATGCCATTATTAATAGCATCGGCATTAATAATAATGGGAATTGTCCTATACATAGTAGATAAAAAAGCACCTTCAAAAACAGATTATGAACATATGACATTTAAACAAACATTTTTAATAGGATTTTCACAAGCTCTAGCATTTATACCAGGAGTATCACGTTCAGGAGTAACAATGACAACAGGTAGAGCTATGGGAATAGACAGAGAATCAACAGCTAAATATTCATTCTTATTATCAACACCAATAGTATTAGGAGCAACACTATACAAATTTAAAGATTTTGTATTTGGAATGCCATTTTTCGTAGGAGTATTATCAAGCTTTTTAGTTGGTGTGTTAGTAATAAAATTCTTGTTAGAATACCTAAAAAAAGGAAGTTTTAAAATATTTGCAGTATATAGAATAATCTTAGGATTAGCTGTTATTGGATTATATTTAATAAGATTATAGAAAAAATACTTAAAATGCTTCATATGATGTTTTCGTTTGTTACGCCTCTCGAAAACATTATAGTATATATCTTATTTTGGACATAAGTTTTAAGCCATTGCTATATCTTTGAATGAATTGTCATACAGAAAATAACTGGAATATGGCTATTTGAAAAATAAGCAAAAGAAAAGTACAAAAATTTGCAGAAAAATGAAAATCTAAAAATGCAAAGAATCTAAAGGAAACATCAGATTATTTACACAACAGATAAAAAGGAGTTGAAAATATGAAAAGCAAAATAAAGATGACAGTTACTATATTGATAATTATAATATTAGTAAGTGGTTTGAGTGTATATGCAACTTACAATTATTTTGCAAAAGATATATGGTATACTAAAGAGGACGGGACTACAATAAGTGTTGAAAAAGCCTTAAATGAATTATACAATAATACAAATTCAACAAGTATGCCATCTATAGACAGTATATGGTTAGCCAATACACAAAGTGTTGATTATACATATACAGTGCAGGAGACAGGAACATATTTAATTGGAATAATGAATTCTAATTATGAAGGAGTAGCAGGGACTATAACAAGTAATGGACAAGAAATAATAAGTAAAAACTTAGACACTAATTTTGAACATTATAACAGAACTTCTTCAATAAAAGTAGTTAATGCCAAAAAAGGAGATACCATTAATATAAATGGTTATAATGGAGATTATTATTTAAATGCTTTTATATTCAAATTAAATAATATAAGTATAAATGAAATTGTAAGTTCAAATATTACTAGTGATGCTACTGCTAAAGCATTATATACAGCTTCAAAAGATGGAGAAAAGATTCTTGTTGTTTCTTTTGCTTGTGCTAAAGATAGAGCACTTTCAACAACATATTCGGGTAAATATTCAACGAATGCTTTTAGAGGAAATGATGATTATATTGATTATGCTATATTAAATAAAGATACAACAGTATCAATTTCTGCTTATGGATATAATTATGGTGGGGGCTCAGTATTTATTTTGAAATAATAAAAACATAAAAAATTTAAAAATATTTGCAATATACAGAATAATCTTAGAATTAGTTGTTATTGGATTATATTTAATAAGATTATAATTAATTTAAATAAAAAGTTGGAAGGAACGAAGAAGTTTAATTTCAACTTTTTTTGTGTTATAAATAATATTTTATATAACTCTAAAATAGTTGATTTATTTACCAAAAAGTTAATAAAATATCACTAGAAGGAGGAAATATAATGGAAAAAAATGCATTAAGGAAAATCAAATTTAAATTTATAATAGAGGAGTGGTTACAATATAAAAAAACGACAATAAAAGAATCATCTTATTTCAATTATAAATTTATAATTGAAGCAAATATAAAAAAAGAAATGGGGGAAAAAAATTTAGAAGAATTATTGCAATACAACTTTAATTCATTTGTAGAACAATTAATGGAAAAGTTATCAAGTAAAACAGTCAAAGATATAATGACAGTTTTAAAGGCAATATTAAAATATGCAGAGATAAAATATGATATAAACTTTAAAATAAGTTTAATCTCAACACCTGCACAAATAACAAATGAAGTAGAAGTATTTAATGATAGAGACAGAAAGAAAATGGAAAAATATTGTATTGAATCAAAAGAAATAAGGGATTTAGGAGTTTTAATTAGTCTATATACTGGACTAAGAATAGGAGAAGTGTGTGCTTTAAAATGGTCAGATATTGACTTTGAAAAAAAATACATAAAGGTAAATCACACATTACAAAGAGTATATGTTAATAAAAGAGAAACGAAAGTATTATATGATAGACCAAAAACTAAAAAATCTATAAGAAAAATACCGATGGCTAAAGTATTGTATGAAAAATTAAAAGAAATATCAAAAAATTATGATAATGAGGCTTTCGTATTAACAGGAAGTACTAAAAGATATTATGAACCTTTAGGTTATAGATACATATATAGAAAAATATTAGAAAAATGTGATATTGAATATAAAAGATATCATCAACTAAGACATACTTTTGCAACCCGCTGTATTAAAGTTGGAATGGATGTTAAATCTTTGAGTGAGGTCTTAGGACATGCTAATGTTTCTATTACTTTAAATATTTATGTGCATTCTTCGTTTGAGACTAAAAATAAGTTTATAAATAAGTTGTAAAAAAATTTGATGATAAATAAAAAGAACTCTAATGAAACAAAAATTTAAATTTTATCTCGTTAGAGTTTTTTTATAAAAAATATTAAATTATTCTTCAAAATACATTAGAGTCAATACAAAATAACTACTATTACTTACTGAAATAATATCTCCTTTTTTTACTGGAATATATGTAGAATCTGCACAGTTTATTGTTGGAACAGAGGTTCTGAATATTTCCATATTATTTCTTTTGCCCCAAAAATAATCACCTTCAGCATTTTTGTTGAAACTTAAATATAACCAACCATTTTTAGGAATTTCAACGCTGTTGTTAGTTAAAGTTAGAGTTTGTTGCTTGTTAGGATAAAACATAGAGTTTAGGTCATTTTCAGTTACATCTCTTGATGTTGATATATAATTATTTAAAGTTGTATCAAATTGCCATAGTATGTTATTTTCTTCTTTTTGAGCATTTTCGGTTATTTCTTTTGCTTGTTTAGCGTTTTCTAATAATCTTGTTTGTGTTAATGTTAATATTCCTATTCCTGATAATATTAATAAAATTATTATTGTAATTACAAGTGCTACTAATGTTATGCCATTTGTTTTTTTCATTTGTTTTTCCTCCTTTTTATATTAAGCTAGAAACTTAATTAATTTATTATACTGAAAATATAACATAACTTTAATAAAAAATCAATAGCTAAATTTTAAAATTTAATCTATTCTTAAAATTTAAAATGTTAATATTTCAACTTATTTTAATCATTCATATTATATTAAGTTTCTAGCTTAATTAAAAAGAGGAGGAAAAAATGAATAACAAAAGAGGAATAACACTAGTTGCATTAGTAATCACAATAGTAATCTTATTAATATTAGCAGGTATATCAATAATTGGGTTAACAAAAGCAGGATTATTAAAAAATGCAGAATTAGCAAAAGAAGAATATCAAAAATCTGTGAAAAAAGAAGAAAATGATTTAAATAAAATAAATGAATATATAAAAGGAAATAGAGAAAATAATACAAAAGAAAGCAAATTAATACAAGAAGTAACATTTGAAGTAATAGAAACTAAAGGAATGAGTATAAAAGTACAAATAAATGTAAAAGAAACAAATGAAAATGATGCAAGAGGTTATTTTGTATACATAAATGATGAAGTTGTTGCTGTAAAAGATGAAAATATAATAAAAGTAGAAAATTTAAATATTGCTACAGAATATAAAATAAAGTGTGGAGTAATAGATAAGAACGGTAATATAAAAGAAAGTTTAGAAAATAAAGTACAAACATTAGAAAAAGAAGTTTTATATGATGGAGTTGACAGTTCAATATTTGAACCATTTCGTGTAGATTCAAGTAGTTATAGTGCTTATGGACAAAAAAATGGATATTATGAAATAAATGCCTTAGGACAAAATGGAAGAGCTGGAATTAATATAAAAGATAAGATTGATTTGACCAATGTAAAAAAAGTAATAGTTAATACAGATTTATACAATAATTATGGTAGTTCTTTTATAGGTACGATATATTTAGGAATATGTAATCAAAAAAATAACTCTATAGATTTTATTAAATCAATTAATTATTCTACAAATGCAACAAAGAATGAAAGAAAAATATTAGAACTGGATGTTTCTGATATAGAAGGAGAATATTATATAAAAACAATAGGGGTTCATCCTTCTAATGTTACTAATTACGGATTTACTTCTTATATATATTCAATTGAATTAAATTAGATTTAGATAAATAGTGAAATGAAAATTAATATAAAAAATGTCGAAAATTGCGATGAAAAGTATAGCAAAAATACGATTTTTTATTGCAATATTCGGCA
>ERZ791887.2090-NODE-2090-length-11444-cov-4.446571_pt1 | contig 11444 bp, 9 predicted proteins | sample MGYA00510157_ERZ791887 | MGnify/ENA primary metagenome ERZ791887 (study PRJEB30046, sample SAMN00792112) | human gut metagenome | study: EMG produced TPA metagenomics assembly of the A metagenome-wide association study of gut microbiota in type 2... | reverse complement strand
ATCCTGCTGGTGGACGCCGCCGAGGGCCCCATGCCCCAGACCCGCTTCGTCCTCAGCCGGGCGTTGGAGCTGGGCCACCGGGTCATCGTGGTGGTCAACAAGATCGACCGGCCCGACCAGCGCATTCACGAGGTCATCGACGAGGTGCTGGAGCTGCTGCTGGACCTGGACGCCACCCCGGAGCAGCTGGACTCCCCCATGCTGTTCTGCTCCGCCCGCCAGGGCGTCGCCTCCTACTCCCCCGACGTGCCGGGCACGGACCTCAAGCCTCTGTTCGACACCATCCTCAGCTATATTCCCGCCCCGGAGGCGGACCTGGACCAGCCCTTCCAGATGCTGGTGTCCGCCATCGACTATAACGAGTTCGTGGGCCGCATCGCCATCGGCCGGGTGGAGCGCGGCGTCCTGAAGCAGAATCAGGAGATCGCCGTGTGCAACTATCACGACCCCGACGCCCCGGCCAAGAAGGCCAAGGCCGTGTCCATGTACGAGTTCCAGGGCCTGGGCAAGCAGCCCATCACCGAGGCCACCGCCGGCAATATCATCGCCATGTCCGGCATCGGCGACATCACCATCGGCGACACCATCTGCGCCCCGGAGTGCGTGGAGCCTCTGCCCTTTGTGAAAATTTCCGCCCCCACCATGGAGATGACCTTCTCCGTCAACGACTCTCCCTATGCCGGCCGCGAGGGCAAGTTCGTCACCTCCCGCCAGCTGCGGGACCGCCTGTTCCGGGAGACCCTGAAGGACGTGTCCCTGCGGGTGACGGAGATCGACGGCGCCACCGACGCCTTCAACGTGGCGGGCCGGGGCGAGATGAGCCTGTCCATCCTTATCGAGACCATGCGCCGGGAGGGCTATGAGTTCCAGGTGTCGCCTCCCCGGGTGCTGTACCGCACCATCGACGGCAAGAAGTGCGAGCCCATCGAGCGGCTGGTGGCCGACGTGCCCAGCGAGTCCGTGGGCGCGGTCATCGAGAAGCTGGGCTCCCGCAAGGGCGACCTGATCGAGATGACCCCCGTGGGCAGCCGCATGAAGCTGGAGTTCCTGATCCCCGCCCGGGGCCTGTTCGGCTATCGCAACGAGTTCCTGACGGATACCCGGGGCGAGGGCATCATGGCCTCCGTGTTCGACAGCTACGCCCCCTATAAGGGCGACCTGAGCCGCCGGAACACCGGCTCCCTGGTGTCCTTCGAGACCGGCGAGTCCGTCAGCTACGGACTGTTCAACGCCCAGGAGCGGGGCGCCCTGTTCATCGGCCCCGGCGTCAAGGTGTATGAGGGCATGATCGTGGGCGTGTCCCCCAAGCAGGAGGACATCACCGTCAACGTCTGCAAGAAGAAGCAGATGACCAATATGCGGGCCGCCGGGTCCGACGAGGCCCTGCGCCTGGTGCCGCCCCGGAAGCTGAGCCTGGAGCAGTGCCTGGAGTTCCTGGCCGACGACGAGCTGCTGGAGGTCACCCCCGAGAGCCTGCGCATGCGCAAGACCATTCTCAACCACGAAAAGCGCATGAAGGCTACCCACGGCGGCAAGAAAAAGTAAAATATAAACACAAAACCCCGCCCTGCCGGATGGCAGGGCGGGGTTTTATGATTTGCGCATATACTGGAGGTCAGGCGGCCTGGACCTCGAACTTCAGCACACCCTCGGCGGCGGAGATGCGGGTCATCATGGACTCCAGATCCTCCACCATGTCCCGGGTCTCGGCGGAGATGGTGACACCGGCGCAGCCGTTGGTGGGGATGGTCTGGTTGATGGTGAGAATATTTGCGCCGGAATTGGCAAAAATAGACAGGAAGTTGGACAGCACGCCGGGGTTGTCCTTCAGCAGGGCGTAAAACGTGATGATGTGGCCGGCCTTCATGTCCTGGAAGGGCTGCACGGCGTCCTTATACTTGTAAAAGGCGCTGCGGCTGATGCCCACCATCCGGGCCGCCTCGCCCACGGTGGCCGCCTCGCCCACCTGGAGCATCCGGCGGGCCTCCGCCACCTTGACGAATACCTCCGGCAGGGCTTCTGCCGATACGATGTAATACTTCTGATTGCTCATGGCCGTAAACCTCCGCTGATGTGTCCGGCGGAGACGCGGCCCCGCCGTTTCTTTTGGCCATTATCATACCATGTTGTTTGACAAAACACAACTGTTTTCGTAGGAGGGAGCATACAAAAATGCAGGAAAAGCAGCGGGCTTTTTTGGTGCGGACTGCCTATTGGGCCGTGTGGGCGGTGCTGCTGTGGCTGGGGGTGCGGTATCTGCTGCGGTGGCTGCTGCCGTTTCTGCTGGCCCTAGCCCTGGCGGCGGCGGTGGAGCCGGTGATCGCCTGGTGCCGCCGCCGGATGGGCCTGAAGCGGGGGTTCACGGCGGCGGTGGTGACCATCGCCGTCACCGGGGCCATACTGGCGCTGGCGGCGGTGATCGTGTGGCAGCTGATCCGTCAGGCGGCGGAGCTGCTGGGGCAGCTCCCCGGGCTTCTGGCGGGGCTGCCGGGCATGACGGAGAACCTGCGGCAGCGGCTGGAGGACTTCTGCGCCGCCTGTCCCCAGGGGCTGCGGAGCTGGCTGGAGGAGGTCCCCGCCCTGCTGGGGACCCTGGCGGCGGGAGTGGCCCAGCGAGCCAGCGGGGCCTGCATTACAGCGGCGGCGGCCCTGGCCGCCGCCCTGCCGGGGGTGTTCCTGTTCTGCGGCACCACGGCCCTGGCGGTGTTCTTCACCGCCGGCAGCTATCCCCGGGTGATGGCCTTTTTCCGGCGGCAGCTGGGGCACCGGCTGGACCGGGCCAGAGGGGTCAAGGCCAATCTGCTGTCCACCCTGGGGAAATGGTGCCGGGCCCAGGCGATTTTGCTGGGAGTCACCTTCTGCGAGCTGCTGGCGGGGTTCCTGCTGATGGGCCAGCGGTATGCCCTGCTGCTGGCCGCCGTTACCGCGCTGGTGGACGCCCTGCCGGTGTTCGGCACCGGCACGGTGCTGCTGCCCTGGGCGGCGGTGTGTCTGCTGGCGGGGCAGGCTCCCCGGGCGGTGGCTCTGGCGGCCCTGTATGCGGTGATCTCCGCCGTGCGCAGCCTTCTGGAGCCCAAGGTCATGGCCGCCCAGGCGGGCCTGCCTCCCCTGGCGGCTCTGGCGGCCATGTACGCCGGGTTCCGGGCCTTGGGCGTGGCGGGGATGATCCTGCTGCCTATGGCGCTGCTGTTTGTCAAGCAGCTCCACGACGAGGGGTATGTGGGCCTGTGGAAATAGCCGCAAAAAGCGAAAAAAGCTGTTTTCTTGCCGGATGATCTGTGGTATAATGGGATGTTAGTGAAGATTTTCGGTAGGAGAGAACACAGACATGAACAAGCAACGCCGCGCCGACCTGCTGCTGGTGATGACCACCTTTTTCTGGGGCGCCAGCTATTATCTGACGGATATCTGCCTGGCGGATCTGCCGCCTATGACCCTGAACGCCTTCCGCTTTATTGTGGCGTTTCTGGTGCTGGGGCTGATCTTCTGGAAGCACGTGGTCCACATCAACCGCACCACCCTATGGTACAGCCTCATCGTGGGCCTGGCCCTGGCGGGGACCTATGTGGCCTATAACTACGGCATCACCCGCACCTCCCTGTCAAACGCCGCGTTCATCTGCGCCCTGCAGGTGATCTTCGCCCCGCTGCTGGGCTTTCTGTTCTTCCGGCAGCGGCCCGGCTGGAAGCTGGGGGCGGCGTTGGTGGTGTGCACGGTGGGCATGGCCCTGCTGACCCTGAACGGGGAGCTGCGGCCCGCCTCCGGGGACCTGATCTGCCTCATCACCCCCCTGTGCTACGCCGTGGACCTGCTGATCACGGAGAAGGCTGTCCGGGATCCCCGGGTGGACCCCCTGGGCCTGGGGGTGTGCCAGCTGGCGGTGGTGGGCATCGTGACCCTGGCCCTGGCCCTGGCGCTGGGGGAGCCGGTGCATCTGCCCACCTCCGGCAGGACCTGGGCGGCGGCGCTGTTTCTGGGAATTTTCTGCTCGGGGGTGGCCTTTGTCATCCAGTCCGTGCAGCAGCAATATACCACCGCCAGCCATGTGGGCCTGATCTTCACCCTGGAGCCGGTGTTTGCCTCCATGGTGGCCTTTGTCATGACCGGCGAGGTACTGTCTCTGCGGGGCTATATCGGCGCGGCCCTGATGCTGCTGAGCCTGTTTATTATGGAGGGCGACTGGTCCTTCCTGGGCCGCAAAGAGCGTGTATAAAGGAGAACATACCGTGGATAAACGATTGGAACGCATTCTGCCCCGGGTGCAGAAGCCTGCCCGCTATGTGGGCGGGGAATACAACGCCGTGAAGAAGGACCCGGCCCGGGTGGACACCCGGATCGCCTTCTGCTTCCCGGATACATACGAGATCGGCATGTCCAACCTGGGCATGCGGATTCTCTACGGTGTGATGAACAACATGGAGGGCGTGTGGTGCCAGAGGGTGTTCGCCCCCTGGGGCGACATGGAGGAGGAGATGCGCCGGGCGGGGATGCCCCTGTTCGCCCTGGAATCCGGCCAGCCCATCACGGACTTTGACATCGTGGCCTTCTCCGTGGGCTATGAGATGGCCTTTCCCGCCATCCTGAATATGCTGGACCTGGCAAACATTCCCATTCACAGCGCCGACCGCACGGCCCTGACCCCCCTGGTCATCGCCGGGGGCACCGCCATGTACAACGCCGAGCCCATCGCCGACTTCATCGACCTGGTAAGCCTGGGCGAGGGGGAGGACATCACCGTGGAGCTGGTGGAGCTGCACCGCCGGGCCCGGCGGGAGGGCTGGACCAAGGAGGCGTTTCTTCGGGCCGCCGCCCAGCTGCCGGGCATCTACGTCCCCAGCCTGTACAACGTGACGTATCACGACGACGGCACCGTGGCTGCCATCACCCCCCGGGACGGGGCCCCGGCGGTGGTGACCAAGCGCATTGTCCGGGATATGGACAAGGCCTTTTTCCCCACCAAAACCATCGTCCCCTCCACGGAGATCGTCCAGGACCGGGTGATGCTGGAGCTGTTCCGGGGCTGCATCCGGGGCTGCCGGTTCTGTCAGGCGGGGTATGTGTACCGGCCGGTCCGCAACCGCAGCCGGGAGCTGTGCGCCCGATACGGCGTGGAGTCCTGCAACGACTCCGGCTATCAGGAGGTGACCCTGTCCAGCCTCTCCACCAGCGACTATCCCCCGCTGACGGAGCTGTGCGACCAGCTGGAGCCCTTCTGCCAGCAGCGGCACGTGAATCTGTCCCTGCCCAGTCTGCGGGCGGATAACTTCTCCATGAGCCTGATGGAGCGGCTGGCCAAGGGCCGCAAAAGCGGCCTGACCTTCGCCCCGGAGGCCGGGACCCAGCGGCTGCGGGACGTCATCAACAAGAACGTCACCCAGGAGGACCTGCTGGCCTCCTGCCGGACGGCCTTCGCCGGGGGGTACAGCGCCGTGAAGCTGTATTTCATGCTGGGCCTGCCCACGGAAACCGACGAGGACGTGCTGGGCATCGCCGATCTGGCGGCCCGGGTGATGCACGCCTGGCGGGAGAGCGCCAGCAACAAAAACCGGGGCGTCCGCATCACTGTGTCCACCTCCTGGTTCGTGCCCAAGCCCCACACGGCCTTCCAATGGGAGCCGCAGATCTCCAAGGAGGAGTATGAGCGGCGGGTGACCCTGCTGCGGGAGGCCATCAAGACCAAAACCGTCACCTATAACTGGCACGATTCCGACACCAGCTTCCTGGAGGCCGTCCTGGCCCGGGGAGACCGGCGCATGGGGAAGGTCCTGGAGACCGCCTGGCGCAAGGGGGCCAAGCTGGACGCCTGGGAGGAGTATTTCTCCCTGGACCGCTGGCTGGAGGCCTTTGACCAGTGCGGGCTGGACCCCCATTTTTACGCCAACCGCACCCGGGAAAAGGACGAGCTGATGCCCTGGGCCATGATCTCCAGCGGCGTCACGGAGAGCTATCTCTGGCGGGAGCGGGAGCGGGCCTTTGCCGGGGTCACCACCCCGGACTGCCGCACCCACTGCAACGCCTGCGGCGCCAACCGATTGGTAGGAGGGAAATGCGATGTCTAAGCTGCGGCTGCTGTTTGTGAAGGAGGGCCCGGCGGCCTATATCTCCAATCTGGACCTGCTGCGGACGGTGCAGCGGGCCTTTCCCCGGACGGAGCTGGATATCAAACACTCCCAGGGCTTCCATCCCCATCCCATCATCTCCATCGTCCTGCCTCTGCCGGTGTGCCAGTCCAGCGACTGCGAGCTGCTGGACTTTGAGGTGACCCAGGACACCGACGGGGCGGGCCTGGCCGAAAAGCTCAACGGCGGCCTGCCGGAGGGGCTGCGGATTCTGGACTGCTATCCCGCCCTGCGGCCGGTGCGGGAGCTGGCCTATCTCCGGGCGGAGGTGGAGCTGGACTATGACCGGGGGGTGCCGGAGGGGGCCGTGCAGGCCCTGGAGGAGCTGTTCCACCGGCAGGAGCTGCTGATCGAGAAGCGCACCAAGCGCAAGCAGCTGGCCCAGGTGGACATCGCCCCTATGATCCGGGACATCGCCTTTGCCCAGGAGGAGAACCTGCTGCGTGTCTTTGTCACGGTGCAGGCCCAGAACCCGGGACTGAACCCCCAGCTGCTGGAAAAGGCCATCGCCCGGTATCTGCCGGAGCTGACGCCGGACTTTGTCCGGGTCCGCCGCCGCCAGCTGCTGGACGCCGACGGCCAGGTGTTCCGATAATCCCATCACCCGGAGGGAGGCCCCCTTCGGGTGATTTTCTTGCCCCGGCGGTGAAGGGGCCGGAGGGCGGCGTCCTATGTTTCGTATAAATGGTGTTCCCGGTAACGGCAGATTTCTTGACGCTGGGGGCGGTTTGCGTTACAATAGGGCCAGAATGCGGTACTTTGTCCTGCCATCGACCCACTTCGCCCCGGCTTTCGGGGCCGTTATGATAACATTACGCTGATATAGGGAGATCATTCCATGAACGTTTCCGAAAACACAGAGCTTTACCGGACCTATGGCGCGCATCCGGCGGGGGAGGGCTGGTCCTTCCGGGTCTATGCCCCCAGCGCCCGGGAGGCCGCCCTGGCCGGTGACTTCAACCACTGGCAGCCCGTTCCCATGGAGCGGCAGGGCAGCGACTGGGTCCTGACCGTTTCCGACGCCCGGCCCGGCGACTGCTATAAATACGTCATCACCGGGGCCGACGGCCAGGTCCGCTGGAAGGCGGACCCCTACGGCACCTATGCCCAGCTGCGGCCCGACACCGCCAGCCGCCTGTTCGACGTGTCCGGCTTCCGCTGGCACGACGACGTGTGGCGGGAGCGCCGCCGGGAGACGCCCCTGACCGAGGGACCCCTGAACATCTATGAGGTCCACTGCGGCTCCTGGCAGCGGGGAGAGGACGGGGCGTTCCTGAACTATCGCCGGCTGGCGGACCGGCTGGCCCCCTATGTCCGCAGCATGGGCTACAACGCCGTGGAGCTGCTGCCGGTGACGGAGTATCCCCTGGACGACTCCTGGGGCTATCAGTGCGTGGGCTATTTCGCCCCCACCAGCCGCTACGGCGACCCCCACGACTTCATGTATCTGGTGGACCGGCTGCACCGGGCGGGGCTGGCGGTGATCCTGGACTGGGTCCCCGCCCACTTCTGCAAGGACGCCCACGGCCTCATCGACTTTGACGGCACCAGCCTGTATGAATACGGCGACCCCCTGAAGCGGGAGCACGAGAGCTGGGGCACCCGGGTCTTTGACTTCGGCAAGGACGACGTGCGGTCCTTCCTGCTGTCCTCCGCCCGGTGGTGGCTGGAGGAATACCACATCGACGGCCTGCGGGTGGACGCCGTGGCGTCCATGCTGTATCTGGACTATGGCCGGACCGAGTGGCGGCCCAACGTCCACGGGGGGCATGAAAATCTGGAGGCCATCTCGTTTTTGCAGGACCTGAACCGCCTGGCGGCGGCCATGGATCCCCCGGCCCTGACGGCGGCGGAGGAATCCACCGCCTGGCCTAAGGTCACCTGGCCCATTGAGGAGGGCGGCCTGGGCTTCGGCCTGAAGTGGAACATGGGATGGATGAACGACGTGTGCCACTATCTGAAGATGGACCCCTGGTTCCGCCAGTTCCACCACAAGGACGTGACCTTCTCCATGATGTACGCCTTCTCCGAGCGCTTCGTGCTGCCCCTGTCCCACGACGAGGTGGTGTATATGAAGGGCTCCCTCCGGGGCAAGATGCCCGGGGACGACTGGCGGCAGCTGGCAGGGGTCCGGGGCTTCACGGCCTATATGCTGGCCCACCCCGGCAAGAAGCTCACCTTTATGGGGGCGGAGCTGGGCCAGTGGCACGAGTGGGACTTCCGGGGCCAGCTGGACTGGTATCTGCTGGACCGGGACGACTGCAGCCGCACCCACGCCTGCATCCAGGCCCTGAACCGGTTTTATAAGAAGTCCCGTCCTCTGTGGGAAAACGACCGGGACTGGAACGGCTTTGAGTGGCTGGTGGCCGACGACAACCACAACAACGTCCTGGCCTTCCTGCGCCGGGACAACAAGGGCCATGAGCTGATCTGCGTGGTGAATTTCTCGCCGGAGGCCCACGAGGGATATCGCTTCGGCGTGCCCGGCAAGCTGTTTTATGAGGAAGTGTTCAACACCGACGACGCCGCCTGGGGCGGCTCCGGTGTGTGCAATACCGGACCCATCCCCGTGGAGGATATCCCGTCCCACGGGCGGGACAAGTCCATTGCCCTGCGGGTGCCGCCCCTGGGCGCGGTGTTTCTGCAGGGCCGGGTCCGGCGCAGAAGCAACAAGGCATAACCGACAGACTGGAGGGAACGAACAGACATGAAAAAAGAATGCGTGGCCATGCTGCTGGCCGGCGGACAGGGCAGCCGCCTGTATGTCCTCACCGGCGACATGGCAAAGCCTGCGGTGCCCTTTGGGGGCAAGTTCCGCATCATTGACTTTCCCCTGTCCAACTGCACCAATTCCGGCATCGACACCGTGGGTGTGCTGACCCAGTACCGCCCCCTGGAGCTCAACAGCTATATCGGCAGCGGCCAGCCCTGGGAGCTGGACCGGCTCAACGGCGGCGTGCACATTCTGCCGCCGTACCAGAGCGCCTCCGGCGCCTCCTGGTACAAGGGCACCGCCAACGCCATTTATCAGAACATCGGCTTTGTGGACCTGTACGACCCGGAGTATGTGGCGGTGCTGTCCGGGGACCACATCTATAAGATGGACTATTCCCGGATGCTCCAGCACCACAAGGACGCCGGGGCTGCCTGCACCATCTCCGTGATGGAGGTCCCCTGGTCTGAGGCCAGCCGCTTCGGCATCATGTCCGTGGACGAAAACGACCGGATCACCGCCTTCGCCGAAAAGCCCAAGGAGCCTAAGAGCAACCTGGCCTCCATGGGGATCTATATCTTCACCTGGCAGAAGCTGCGGGCCTATCTGCTGGCGGACGAGGCCGACCCCACCTCCGACAACGACTTCGGCAAGAACATCATCCCCGCCATGCTGGAGGCCGGAGAGGTCATGTCTGCCTATCGGTTTGAGGGCTACTGGAAGGATGTGGGCACCCTGGACTCCCTGTGGGACGCCAATATGGATATGCTGGCCCCGGGCAGCGGGCTGAACCTGCTGGATAAGAAATGGCCCATCTATTGCCGAACGCCCTCCTGCCCGCCGGCCTTTCTGGGGCCCCACGCCGACGTGGGCAACAGCGCCGTGGCCAAGGGCTGCGGCATCCTGGGCGAGGTGAAAAACAGCGTGCTGAGCTATAACACCCAGGTGGGCCAGGGGGCCAGCGTGTGCTACTCCGTGGTCATGCCCGGGGCCGTCATCGAGGAGGGCGCGGTGGTGCAGTACGCCATCATCGGCGAGCGCTGCCGGGTGGGCCGGGGGGCCCAGGTGGGCACGCCGCCGGAAACCGCCAAAAATCCCGACGACTGGAGCATCGCCGTCCTGGGGCCGGACACCGTTATCGCCCCCGGCGAGGTGGTGCCTGCCAAGGCCCTGCTGGACCGTCATCACGGGGAGGTGGAAGCATGAACGGAATGCACGGCATCATATTTTCCTATGAAAAGAAAACCGGACTGCGGGAGCTGATCGAGCAGCGCATCCACGGCTCCATCCCCTTCGGCGGCAACTATCGGGTGGTGGACTTTATGCTCTCCAACATGGTCAACGCCGGCGTCCGGGACGTGGGCGTCATCATGCACGGCAAGTGCCAGAGTATGCTGGACCACCTGGGCACCGGCAAAAGCTGGGACCTGAGCCGCAACCACGGCGGCCTGACCCTGCTGCCTGCCTTCGCCTATGCCGAGCGGCGGGGCGACGCAGGCCGGTTCCGGGGCAAGGTGGAGGCCCTGGGCTGCGTGATGGACTATCTCAAGGACATCCGGCAGGACTATGTGGTGCTGACCGACAGCGACCTGGTGGTGAACCTGCCCCTGGACGACGTGCTGCGGGACCACATCGCCTCCGGCGCGGACATGACGGCGGTGTGCACCTCCCTGCCGGGGCCGGAAAGCGACACCTATTTTCAGCTGGATAACTCCGGGCGCATTGTGGACGTGGCCCACGACGTGTTCACCCCCGAGGGCTTCCGCTGCCTGAACATCTTCGTGCTGCGCCGGGACCTGCTGATCCAGCTGGTCACCGACTGCATGGCACACAACCAGTACAGCTTCCGCCACAACATTCTCCAGGACAGGAAGGATGCCCTGCATTTCCGGGCCTATGTCTGGGACGGCTATGCCGCCCGCATCGACACCATCGAGGCCTATTACCGCCGCAGCATGGAGCTGCTGCGGCCGGAGATCCGCATGGAGCTGTTTGCCCCCCAGCGGCCCATCTTCGCCAAGGAAAACGACTCCCCCTCGTCCTATATGGACGGCTCCTGCGTCAACTCCCTTATCGCCGACGGCTGCGACATCCAGGGCACGGTGAAAAACTGCATCCTGTTCCGGGGCGTCCGCATCGAGCCGGGGGCCGACGTGGAGGGCTGCATCCTGTTCAAGGGCACCGTGGTCCGCCGGGGCGCCGTCCTGCGGGGCGTTATCACAGACAAATACGTCACCGTGCAGGAGGGGCGCACCCTGATGGGACACGAGAACTATCCCCTGGTGGTGGCCCGGGGCGTCACGATCTGAAATATGACACACGTTCATCCGGAGGTGACCATATGAATATTCTGTATATCACCAGCGAGGCGGCCCCGTTCTGCAAAACCGGGGGCCTTGCGGACGTGCTGGGCAGTCTGCCCCCGGCGGTGGCGGCGGAGGGCGACCATACCGCCGTGCTGCTGCCGCTGTATGGCCAGATCGCCCAGCGCTGGCGGGAGAAGATGAACTTCCGCTGCTATATCTATGTGGACCTGGGCTGGCGGCACGAATACTGCGGGCTGTTCTCCCTGGAATACCGGGCACGCCGCAACCCTCCACATCGGGTGTGAA
>ERZ791887.2087-NODE-2087-length-11460-cov-3.850680_pt1 | contig 11460 bp, 9 predicted proteins | sample MGYA00510157_ERZ791887 | MGnify/ENA primary metagenome ERZ791887 (study PRJEB30046, sample SAMN00792112) | human gut metagenome | study: EMG produced TPA metagenomics assembly of the A metagenome-wide association study of gut microbiota in type 2... | reverse complement strand
AAATGCTGATAGATACTGTGTTTTAGCGGATAATCAGATTTTTATTGTGTTTTTATTTTAAACACAATAAAAGGATGAAAATGAGGAGGAAGGAAGATGGGAAAAGTAATTGCAAAGCGTTTTGTATTTATGATTCCGGTAGTTTTGGCAGTTACATTTATTATTTTTATGCTGAGTTTTGCATCGGCAGGAGATGCAGCCAGAGTTCTGGCGGAGAAAAAATATGAACATCCGTCACCGGAGCAGGTGGAAGAAGTACGGCATGAGGAAGGGCTGGATCAGCCGATACTGGTACAATACGGGAAATGGTTAAATCAGGCACTTCATGGTGATTTTGGAAAATCATATTCTACTAGAAAACCGGCTTTTGAGGAATTGAAAAGATATTTTCCGCAGACATTTAAACTTGCAGTCACTTCATTTTTATTGTTGCTGATTGTATCGGTTCCTCTTGGAATTCTGTCAGCAATTTATGAAAACAGATTTCTTGATAAAATCATTCGCATTTTATCGTCTCTTAGTGTATCCATGCCATCTTTCTGGATTGGTTTGATGTTGCTTTGTATATTTGGAGTAAAATTTAAAATAATTTCTGTAATCGGAGGAGACGCCGGAGGCATCCCGATTCTTGCGGCATTTGCCATGGATATCAGTTTCTTTGGAATTATGACGAGATTGATCCGTACCAATATGATACAGGTGCTGAAGCAGGATTACATACGTGCCAGCAGAGCTAAGGGATTGTCATCTGTAAATGTAATTTTGCGTCATGGTCTGAAAAATATTCTGATTCCCGTGCTGACACGTCTGGTATCAATTGTGATCGGTTTTTTCTGTGGCTCAGCTGTGATAGAAAGTATTTTTTCAATTCAGGGAATCGGAAATCTGGCATTGAAATCCGTGATCTCAAAAGACACTCCGGTGCTGCAATGTTTTATCTTTATTCTGGCTGTTGGCATTGTAGTATTAAATTTTCTTGTGGATATCGCCTATTCTGCGATTGACCGGCGAATCCAGTTAAAGTAAAGGAGAGATCATAGAATGGGAAGCAGAAGAAAGCAGAAAACAGAAAAAAGCATGATCCGGAATCTGTACTGGAAACAGGTATTCCGGTCACCAAAAACAAAAATAGGATTGATGGTGGTCACAATTTTTGCATTGGCAGCTATTTTTGCACCTGTACTGGCGCCGCATGATCCACTGCTTGTGGATGTTTCGATAAAATTAAAGAATCCGTCGGCGGCATATCCTTTAGGTACTGATCAGCTGGGACGATGTATTTTATCAAGACTTCTCTGGGGCAGCCGGTATTCACTGAGCTATAGCTTTACGGTGCTTCTGATCACTGTATGTGTCGGGGTGCCGATCGGACTGTTTGCCGGATACGTAGGTGGAAAAATCGATTCCATAATTATGAGGATCATTGATGTATTTATGGCTATGCCGGTCTTTATTGTGGCACTTGCCATTGCAGGAACCGTAGGAGCCAGCGGCGCTCATCTGATCCTGTCCTTATCGGTCGTATCCTGGGCAGAATATGCAAGGCTTGCCCGTGCATTGACACTTCAGGAAAAAAATAAAAATTATATGACCGCACTAAAAGCCGGCGGCTGCGGCCACGCAAGGATCATATTCAGGCATGTATTGAGAAATATCCTGCCATCTGTGATCGCACTGGCAACGATGGAAATCGGTTCGATCATTCTGTCAATTGCCGGTTTTTCCTTTATCGGCCTTGGTGTGCAGGCACCGACGCCGGAATGGGGGATCATGCTTAGTGACAGTAAAAGTTATATCCAGACTTATCCAAGACTGATGTTTTATCCGGGTATACTGATCATGATCATTGTTCTGGCATTTAATTATCTGGGGGAGGGAATACAAAATGGAACAGCCCAAAAATGATGTTCTAAAGGTAAAAAGATTACATGTGGAGTTTCAGACCTCTCACGGAATGGTTCATGCAGTAAAAGATGTCAGCCTGGAAGTAAAGCGCGGAAGGATCCATGCTCTGGTGGGAGAAAGCGGAAGTGGCAAGTCAGTTACCTCTCTGACGATCATGAATCTGCTTGCAGGAAATGGAAAGGTGATATCCGGAGATGTGACACTGAACGAAAAGAGTCTTCTGAAGTTATCAGGAAAAGAAAAACGACAGTTATACGGAGACAGGATCGGAATGATCTTTCAGGATCCGACCGCTGCTCTTGATCCACTTTTTACAGTTGAACAACTGCTTCTGGAAGGACTGAGAAAACATCGCAGAATGAGCAAAAAACAGGCAAGGGAATCTGCATTGGAAAGTCTGCGGATGATGAATCTGCGTGATCCGGAAGAACTGATGAAGAAAAAACCTTACGAATTGTCTGGTGGTATGTGCCAACGTGTTATGATCGCCATTGCCATGTCCATGAAACCGGATTATCTGATCGCAGATGAGCCGACCACAGCATTGGATGTAACCGTACAGAAGCAGATCCTGGAAGAAATCTATCAGCTATCCAGGAAAGAAAACCTGGGCGTGTTATTTATTACGCATGATTTGGGTGTGGTGGCAGAGATCGCAGATGATGTTTCGATCATGAAAGACGGCGAAATAGTGGAAAACGGAACAGTTGAAGAGATCTTTTATCATCCGAAGCATTCATATACAAAAAAACTGTTGGATGCAGTTTTATAGGGGAAAAGTATGAGTACGTTACTAAAGACAGAACATTTAAAAAAATATTATGGCAAGAAAAAAATTGTGAAGGCAGTGGATGATGTAAGTCTGGAAATCCACGCAGGATCATCCATGGCCCTGATCGGTGAAAGTGGAAGTGGTAAAACTACATTCGGAAAGCTGATCGCCGGTCTGGAGAAACCTACAGATGGAAAATTCTGGTTTCAGGGACAGGAAATGCAGGATTTGTCTGAAAAGCAGTTTCGTCCATATCGCAAGAATCTTCAGATGGTCTTTCAAAGCAGCAGCGGGGTATTTGATCCCGGTTATACCATTGGAGAAAATATTCTGGAAATTTTGAAATTACATGAAAAACTGCAAGAGGGAGAGTATGAAGAACGGGTAAAAGAAGCTTTGATCCAGACGGGTCTGGATCCGGATATTCGCAACCGTTATGTTGGACAGATTTCAGGAGGTCAATGTCAGAGAGCTAATATTGCGAGAGCATTGGTATTAAGACCGGAACTTGTGATCTGTGATGAACCGGTATCCAGTCTGGATTATTCCATACGAAAGCAGATCCTGCATCTGTTAAACGAGCTGCAGGAAAAATATGAGATGACCTATTTACTGATCACTCACGATCTGTCCAATGTTCCATATCTCTGCAAAGAGGTGGCTATCATGTATCAGGGACGCGTGGTCGAGTTTATTGATCATACGGACAGCTTAAAGGAGACTGCTGTACATCCTTATACAAAAGATCTATTTGATTCTATTCCGGTAAAAGAACCGAAAATGCGAAGAATAGGATCGCAGGAAAAGAAAATATTTTCAGATACCATTCCGGAACAGGGCTGCCCATATCAGAACCGGTGCATAAGATGTACAAATATATGCAGAGAGCATATACCGGAATTGACAGAAATTGAAACAGGACATTTTGCGGCATGTCATATGCTGTAAAATATAAAACAAACAAAGGAGAGGAAGAAATGAAGAAAAGACGTGTAGCAAAACTGATAGCATTGAGCATGGTGGCGGCAACTTTACTGACAGGTGTCAATGTACAGGCAAAAGAGGAAAAAGTAGTTACGGCAATGACATCCATTGATCTGACTCCGGAACTTTGTGACCCTATAAAAAGTGGTCCGGATTTTCGTCTTTATGAAATGATCTATGATCCACTGGTGCGTTATGGAGAAAATGGAGAAATCAAACCGGCATTGGCAGAATCCTGGGATATCAGCAAAGATGGCACAACCTATACGTTTCATTTAAGAAAAGATGTGAAATTCTCAGACGGTACAGTGTTCAATGCAGACAATGTGATGTGGAATTATAACAGATGGGTGGAACAGGATGTGACAGGTAACTTTTCAGCCAAACTGGAAAATGTTACAAAGGTAGATGATTATACTGTAGAATTTAAGTTCGCAGAATCATGCTATACACTGCTGATCGAATTCAGCTATCCAAGACCATTCCGTTTTACCTGTGAAAGTGCATTGGATGAAGACGGAGAATTTTGTCAGGAAGTGGGTACCGGAATGTGGATGATCGACAGTTATGAAAGCGGTCAGGAGGTTGTCCTGGTACCAAATCCTAATTATTACGGTGAGAAACCAAATATTGATAAAGTAGTTCTGAAACAGGTGGTAGATGGTGATGCTAGAGTGATGGCACTTCAGAGTGGAGAGGCAGATCTGAATCTTCAGGATATTCCATCCGAAAGCTTCAGTATTATCCAGGCAGATAAAAATTTATCGACAGAACAGCAGGTTTCCACACTTTCCTACTATCTGATCGAAAATTATGATACACCGGCGCTTCAGGATATAAACGTACGTCAGGCACTGAATTATGCAACAAATAAAGAAAGCATTGTAAATGATCTGCTGGATGGTTACGGCAATCCGGCAACCGGACTTATGTCTCCGACAGTTCCTTATGTAACAGAAGAAAACAGCAAGGGCTATTCATATGATCCGGATAAAGCAAAGGAACTGTTAAAGGAAGCAGGATATGAGGATACAGACGGAGATGGTATTGTAGAAAAAGACGGAGAACCACTGAGCCTCAGACTGGTATTCCAGACTGAAGAATATGCTTCCTGGAAGTCACTGTGTGAATACCTGAAATCTGAATATGAGAAGGTTGGTGTGGGTGTTGAACTGGTAGAAAAAGAATCTGCAGCTTACTATGATGAGATCTGGAATACCAGAGACTACGATCTGTGCATTTACCGCAGCTATGAAGACTCCTGGATGCCTCATGGTTTCCTGAAATCAATGTTCTATGCGGAAGATGGAGCAAAGGCAGTAAACTGGTACGATGAGGAGCTGAACAAAGATCTCGGAGAAGTATTAAAAACACAGGATGAAGAAAAACGTACGGAATTATACGATAAGATCCTTACACGTATCAATGATCAGGCAGTAACAGTGCCGCTGTATTATCCGAACCGTGATTATATCTATAATAATACCAGACTGACCAATGTAGAGCTTGCACCGACTGCCTATGAAGGCATTAACTGGGCAACACTGGATGTAGTGGAGTAAAAAAATGTTTGAAAAAATCGAGAATAAATGGACAGAAGATTCCGGCGATTATGATGATATGATCCAAAAACAATTGAGTAACAAAAGAACGGTATCTCACTGGACAAAAGAATTGAAAAGACTGCTTGGACCTGAGCCCCTTCGTATTTTAGAAGTGGGCTGCGGCCCAGGTTTTATGAGCATTATAGCAGCGCGTCTGGGACATGATGTAAAAGCAATTGATGGTTCATCAGGAATGGTAGAAAAAGCCAGAAGGAATATGCGACAGTATCATCAACAGGTGGAAATCTGTGAGGAAGATGGTGTAACTTTGCCATTGGAACAGGAACAAAGCTATGATGTAATACTTTCCAGAGATGCGGTGTGGACATTATATGATCCGGAAAAAGCTTTCAGACGCTGGAAGACTGTATTAAAACCAGGCGGAAGGATTATTTATTTTGATGGGGACTATCGTACCATCGAACCCACATTAAAAAATAAGATCCATATGAAAATTGCTGATTTTCTTATTTATGTTACAGAAAGAAAAATATATGGATCTGATGTGAAGGAAAACAGCGGAATTTATGAAAAGCTGCCATTTACATCGCAGAAGCGTCCGGAAGCGGACTTTCAGATATTAAAAAAGGTACGTTTTGCCAGGATCCAGATTAGAGAGAACCGCTGGCTAAACAGACCATGGACGATGGATTTCTGGAAATACGGATATCAGGGAAAAAAATTTATTGTAATAGCCACAAAGAAGGAGAAGTGACATGCAAAACGATAAGATCAAAGAGTACTGGGAAGGAGAAGCTGGCATTTACAGCGAAGGGATCAAGGCAGAATTGAAAAGTGAAACAGCAGAAAACTGGAAAAATCTGATTCTGGAGTATGCGCCGGAAAAAGAACATCTGGAAGTACTGGATGTAGGCTGCGGACCGGGATTTTTTGAAATTATGCTGGGAAAAGAAGGACATCATGTGACAGGGATCGATATTACTGAAAATATGATCCATGAAGCAAAGGAAAATGTAAAGGCAGCAGGTTTATCTGCAGATCTGATGACTATGGACTGCCACAATCTGAATTTTGCGGATGAGACATTTGATATGGTTATCTGCAGAAATATCACATGGACGCTGGACAATCCACAGAAGGCTTACAAGGAGTGGCTGCGTGTACTGAAAAAAGGCGGACGCCTTTTGGTATCGGATGCCTGCTGGTATCTGCATCTTTATGATGAAGAAAAGAAAAAGATTTACGAGGCACATGATGCTGCCATGTGGGAAAAATACGGAAGAGGTATCCATGCTCATGAAGATGCGGAAGCAGGAAAAGAGCTCAGCAGTAAGCTGTTTATGAGTGATAAAAAGCGTCCGGCATGGGATTTGAATTATATGATAGAAATTGGATTTTCCAAAGTGTTTGCACTGACGGATATCAGTGAGATTTCCAGAACATCTATAGAACGAGAGCTGAATAAACTGACACCTCAGTTTTTGGTAGGCGGAGAAAAGTAAGATGAACCAGTTTTTTCGATTAGTATATTTTTTGAAATATGCAAAGAAAGAAACTGCAATCCGAATTTTACTGGGACTGGGCATAGTGGGTGCCCAGTTTTCCCAGACCTGGTTTCTTGCAAAAATGGTTATAGCAGTATGCGGGAAAAGAAATATGAAAGAAATTCTAATATGCTTTCTGGCAGAATTTCTTTCTCTTTTTATCCGAGCAGGTTTGATAAAGTATCAGGAGTATTTTCTGAAAAAATATGCGGCGAAAGTGAAGAATGAGATCCGCAGCCAGATTCTGGATAAGATTATGATTCTTGGTCCATCCTTTAAGAATGACCAGAGAACAGGCAATCTCCAGTCATTGATTACAGATGGCGTGGAATCGCTAGAAGCTTTTTTGACTCAGTATATACCACAGATTGCGGTGGTTGTTTTTACCACAATATTTATTACCACTTTTATGTGCCGACTGGATCGGACGGTAGGACTTCTGCTCCTTTTTATGTCGGCGGTGACGGTCATAGTACCGCATATATTTATGCCGGCAGTATCAGATGTCATGGTATTGTACTGGAAAGAATATGCACAGTTAAATGCACAGTACATCGATGATATGCAGGGGATGAGTACCTTGAAATCGCTAGGAGCCAGCAAGAAAGAAGGAAAAAGGCTGAAAACCCAGGCCATTGGATTTGCGGCAGAATCCATGAGAAATCTGGGAATATCACTTTCAGATTCTACTTTAATTACGATCTGCATTACAGCAGGAACCAGTATCAGCATCCTGTTGTCTGCCATTCATGTGGCACAGGGAAAGATTCCTTATGCAGTACTGATACAGGTTCTGTTTCTGGCAGGTGAATGTCTGCGACCGATGAATGATTTAAGTATTTACTGGCATAACAGTTATACAGGATTATCCGTTGCTGAGGAATTATTGTATGTTCTGGACTATCCGGTTTCGGAAAAACCAAAAGAGAATTTGCAGAATACAGGTATAGGCAAGAAGCCGGAGATTGTATTGCAAAATCTGTCATTTCAGTATGAAAAGGATGGGGCAGATGTCTTAAAAAATGTGGATATGGTGTTTAAGTCTGGTAAGGTTACTGCAATTGCAGGAAAGTCAGGATCCGGAAAATCCACAATTGTAAATTTACTGCTGGGATTTTATGAAACAGAAAAAAACAGGATTCAGATTGATGGGAAAACGTTGGAAAGCTTCGAACCGGATTATCTGAGAAGCCAGATTTCGGTAGTATTTCAGGATAGTTTTCTGTTTTATGGTACGGTAAAGGATAATATCCGGATGGCCAGACCAGAGGCATCAGATGCGGAGATCATGCAGGCGGCTATGGCAGCGAATGCCCATGAATTTATTGTAAATCTTCCAAATGGGTATGATACATTAGTGGGAGAACGTGGAGCTACTCTTTCCGGAGGAGAAAGACAAAGGATTGCCATTGCCAGAGCGATCTTAAAGAATGCGCCAATTCTGATTCTGGACGAGGCAACTTCCAGTGTGGATTGCAAAAATGAACAGGAAATACAGAATGCGCTGAAAGAAGCGATGAAGGATCGCACAACTTTGGTGATTGCGCATCGTATGACGACAATCGAAGATGCAGATAAGATATACGTTATGCAAAATGGACACGTAGAGGGATGTGGAACGCATGAGGAATTACTGCAGAAAGATCAGATTTATCAGAATCTGGTGAGGGCACAAAGTTATGAATAAAGAAGAACAGAAATTTACAAGACTGAAAAATGTCATACGGCTCTCGAAGAGGCTGAAAAAATATCGTCTGCGTATGGTAGCGGCAATTGCGGCAGGTGTGGGAAATCAGTTATCGATTGTGGCTGCATCTGTGCTTGGGGCATGGACAGTGGGTCTGGCAATTGATGGAAAACTGATGCAGGAACTGAATTATGTGATTGCGGCTACGATAGCAGCAATTATCATCCGGATTGTGTTTTACGCGTTGGAAATGTGGATTTGTCACGATGTGGCATTTAAAGTACTTGCTGATTTTCGAATACAGTTGTTTGATTCTATAGAAAGAGTGTCACCGGCAATTTTGCTGAATATGCGCTCAGGACAGCTTGCATCCACATTAATGGGGGATGTGGAGATCATGGAATGGTTCTTTGCCCATACTTTTGGCAGCGTTCTGGTTGCAGTTATTACACCTGTTATTTTAATGATTATTTTATGGCAGATACTTCCGATTCTGGATCTGGTAATGCTTCTTTTTGCAGTGGCAGCGGTTATCATACCGATATGGATGAAAAAGAAAGCAGATGAACAGGGCAGAGAAGTCCGTGAAGCTCTGGCAGATGCCAATGCGGTAACGTTGGAAGGTGTGCAGGGGTTAAAAGAAATATTGACTCTGAACTATCGAACAGGATACGAGGAAAAGAATAGAGCATACCTGGAACGTATGTATAAAAAACAGTTTTCATACAGCAAACGATTGGGTACAGAAGGAATGTTGCTTCAAATGGTGCTTGGAGTATCTGGCCTTGTGGCGGCGCTGATAGCGGCATGGTATGTAGGAAAAGATGGAATGGCAGCCTCCATGTATACAATTATTGTGGTACTGTCTGCAATGATTCTGGGACCTGTCATTGAGATCTGCAATACAGCAAGAAACTTTGGGTTGATTTTTGCAGCAGCAGACCGGATTTATCGGGTGCTGGAAGCAAAACCGCTGGTACAGGATTCTGGAAATGACATCAATACAAAGGATTTGATACCGGAAATATGTTTTGAAAATGTAAGTTTTCGATACAGAGAGGATCTGGAGGCTGCTGTGGAAGATATTTCATTTCGGATTCAACCGGGAGAACATGTAGCCATTGCAGGGGCATCCGGTGCAGGAAAAACAACCTGTATCCAGCTGCTGCTTCGAAACTGGGATCCTGAAAAAGGATGTATTCGTATTGGAGGAAAGGATATACGAGACATATCTTTAAGGAGCCTGAATGAAATGTATGCCACGGTATTACAGGATGTGTATTTATTTCAGATACCGATTTTGGAAAATATTCGTCTCGGAAGAAGCAGTGCAACGGATGAAGAAGTAATGGAGGCAGCAAGGAAAGCATTTGCCCATGAATTTATCACAGAACTTCCGGATGGTTATCAGACGATTGCTGGAGAAGGCGGAGTAAAATTATCTGGTGGTCAGAGACAGCGTATAGCGATAGCAAGAGCGCTGTTAAAAGATTCTCCGATTTTGGTCTTCGATGAAGCAGTATCCAATCTTGATACTGAAAATGAAAGAAAGATTCAGGAGTCGATAGAGCGAAGTGCCAAAAATTGTACGGTAGTGATGATAGCACACAGATTGTCTACGATTAAGTCTGCAGATCGGATTATCTGTCTGGATCATGGAAAAGTAGCTGAGATGGGAACATTTAAAGAATTAATGAAAAAAAACGGATATCTAAAAAAGCTGTTGGAAAACAGCGAAGAAATAAAACCAGAGTAGATGTCGAGTAAGAGCCAGATGCGGAAGGTGCAGCAGGTATTAAGAAGGCCAAAATTGTATCATGGACTTTATTTTTTGTTGATTTTATGGTAAAGTTAACCTATCTATACGATTAAATGGATGAGGAGAAGTTTCCAATGAACGTTACTGAAATCAGACGTCCGGCTGACATGGAAAGAATTACAACACCAGAACTTGCGCAGGCTTTTATTGAAGAGCAGGTTGCGCTGATCAGAGAACAGGTGGGGGATAAGAAAGTTCTTCTTGCTCTCTCTGGTGGAGTGGATTCATCTGTTGTTGCAGCTCTTTTGATCAAAGCAATTGGTCAGCGGTTAGTATGTGTCCATGTAAATCATGGTCTGCTTCGTAAGGGTGAGCCAGAGCAGGTGGTTGAAGTATTCCGCAATCAGATGAATGCAAATCTTGTTTATGTGGATGCAACAGATCGTTTCCTGGACAAGCTTGCAGGAGTTGAGGATCCTGAAACAAAGAGGAAAATTATCGGTGGAGAATTTATTGAAGTATTTGCCGAAGAAGCAAGAAAGCTTGACGGAATTGAATTCCTGGCACAGGGTACCATCTGGCCGGATATTCTTGAATCAGAAGAAGGTATCAAAGCACATCACAATGCAGGTGGACTTCCTGAGAATATGAATTTTGAACTTGTAGAGCCGGTCAGAATTCTTTTCAAGGATGAGGTTCGTGTTGTAGGTGATGAGCTTGGTCTGCCTCATGGTATGGTTTACCGTCAGCCATTCCCGGGACCGGGACTTGGTGTTCGTTGTCCGGGAGCGATCACACGTGATCGTCTGGAAGCAGTGCGCGAGTCTGATGCGATTCTTCGTGAAGAGTTTGAGAAGAACGGTCTGGAAGGAAAAATTTGGCAGTATTTCACTGTTGTTCCGGATTTCAGATCTACCGGAATCAAAAATGGCAAGCGTGCTTTTGAGTGGTGCTGTATCGTTCGTGCAGTATGTACAACAGATGTTATGACAGCAACTGTTGCTGAGATCCCACATGAACTGATGGTTCACATTACGGACCGTATCACTCATGAAGTTGCCGGAATCAACCGTGTACTTTATGACTTTACACCAAAGCCAACCGGAACTGTAGAGTTTGAATAGCATATTTTTTTGCTCGAAGCCCTATAGATAAAGGGTTTCGGGCACTTTTTTTATTTTCGTGATACACCTTTTGTGTAAGTAGGTACGCAGGCAAGTGCGGTGAGCAGGTGGCGCAGCTCG
>ERZ791887.2075-NODE-2075-length-11509-cov-2.354287_pt1 | contig 11509 bp, 9 predicted proteins | sample MGYA00510157_ERZ791887 | MGnify/ENA primary metagenome ERZ791887 (study PRJEB30046, sample SAMN00792112) | human gut metagenome | study: EMG produced TPA metagenomics assembly of the A metagenome-wide association study of gut microbiota in type 2... | reverse complement strand
ATCTCCGTTCTTTTTTACTTATTATAATTGTAACCGAGGTCAAATGCTTTGAGATTCATCTCAAGGAATTTCTCAGGTACAGTATTCTTAATAGCGTTAATCCAAACATCACGATTCAAATCCATATGTGAGGCCATAACACCGATAAGAACGACATTTACGGCTTTGGCAGAGCCTGCCGAGACAGCCAGAGAAAGTGCATCAAGATTTGTAGTTTTTGCTCCTGCTTTATTAATAGCATCAAGTACACCGTCAGGATAAATCGAATTGCCGATTATTACCGACATCGGGTCGATTTTTTGCGTGTTTATTATAAGTGTTCCGTCTTTTTTAAGATACTGAAGCCATCTTGCAGCTTCAAGCTGCTCAAATGCAAGAATCAAATCGGCTTCGCCCTCATTAACTATGGGCGAATTAACTTTTGAACCGTATTTTACATAAGTAACAACCGATCCGCCGCGCTGACTCATACCGTGTACTTCCGAGACCTTAACGTCGAAGCCGTTACTTATAAGCGCCGCGCCAAGTATTCTGCTGGCAAGAAGAGTGCCCTGTCCGCCGACCCCGACAATCATGATACTTTTTGTTTCCATGTTATTTGCCCTCCTCTATTGCGTCAAATTTGCAGAGCTGACTGCATACATTACAGCCGACACATTGTGTAAAATCAATCTCCGACTTTCCGTCTCTCATGCTGATAGCCGGGCAGCCTATCTTCATGCACATTTTACAACCGACGCATTTATCTTTGTTTATCTTAAGCGGAGGATTATGTTTAACATATTTTAAAAGAGCACAAGGTCTTCTCGAAATTACAACCGACGGCTCGTCTGCAGCAACTTCTTCACGGATTACATCTTCACACTCTTTAAGGTTATACGGGTCTACTACTCTGACTCTGTCGATACCGACAGCCTTTGCAAGAAGCTCTAAGCTGACTGCGGTAGTTGGATCGCCCTTAATTGTCTTTCCTGTAGTCGGATTGTCCTGGTGACCGGTCATACCCGTAATGCTGTTATCAAGTATGATAACGGTTGAGTTACTTTGATTATAAGCAATATCAATAAGTCCTGTAATACCGGAATGAATAAACGTTGAATCGCCGATAACCGCTACAGAGTTCTTGCAGTTGTTTTCATCAGCCTTATTCCTGCCGTGAAGCGCAGATACCGAAGCGCCCATACAAACACAGGTATCCATCATACCGATAGGTGGAAGTGCACCGAGAGTATAGCAGCCTATATCGCCGCTTACCGTCAATTTTAATTTTTTCAGCGCATAATAAAGACCTCTATGAGGACAACCGGCACAAAGCACGGGCGGACGTGCGGGAATATCAATATCCGCTTTCATAGTCGGCTTTGTTTCACCGAAAATGACTTTTGCTATAAGGTTCTGTGAGTATTCACCTTGTAATGTGAAAGCGTCTTTACCTATAACATCTATTCCTATCTGCTTACAATGCTCCTCAATAAACGGGTCAAGCTCTTCAAGAACATAGACCTTGTCACAGTTAGCGGCAAAGTTCTTAATAAGTTCAATCGGAAGCGGATTTACACAGCCGAGTTTACGATACGAAACGCGGTCGCCCAATGCCTCTTTTGCATATTGATAGCAAATACCGGAAGAGATAACACCGATTTTCTTATCGTTATATTCAACGGTATTTATAGAGGCGGTTTCAGCCCATTCGCGCTCTGCAACCATTCTGTCCTCTACAACAATATGTCTTTTCTTTGCCATGGCAGGCATCATAACATATTTACCCGGATTTTTAACATATTCCTTAACGCCTATATCGTTTCTTTCACCGATATTAACTATGCTTCTTGAATGGGCGACTCTTGTTGTCAATCTTAATATGACGGGAGTATCAAACTTTTCCGAAAGCTCATAAGCCGCTTTGGCATACTCAAGACATTCCTCGGAGTCCGACGGCTCAAGCATCAACATCTTAGCAGCTTTTGCGTAATGACGGCTGTCCTGTTCATTCTGTGAGGAATGCATCCCCGGATCATCGGCAACAGCTATAACCATACCTGCATTAACACCTGTATAAGAAGCGGTAAACAACGGATCAGCAGCCACATTAAGCCCAACGTGTTTCATACCGCAGAAAGAACGCGCACCGGCGATAGATGAACCGATAGCAACCTCCATGGCTACTTTTTCATTAGGAGCCCATTCACTGTAAACATCATCATATTTTGCGATGCATTCCGTTATTTCTGTGCTTGGCGTACCGGGATAACTTGAAGCTACCCTAAGGCCGCCCTCATAAAGTCCGCGGGCGACTGCCTCATTACCGATTAAAAGTTTTTTACTCATTATTTCACCCCAAATTAGTCTTTTTCGTGTCTTAAATCTATCACTCTTTTTGCTTTGCCGACAAATCTCTCAATTGTCATCGGCTCTACAATGCTGACCTTACACTGAATGCCGAGAACCGTATGAAGATTATGTTTTATGGAATTCTGGAGATCCTGAATCATACCGAAACTTTCAAGAAGAGAATTATCGGAAAGCTCAACCTGAACTTCAAGAGTATCCGCAAAGCCTTCTCTTCTGACGATAAGCTGATAATGCGGACTGACATTTTTCATTCCGACAAGTACGCTCTCAATTTGTGACGGGAATACGTTAACTCCGCGTATTTTAAGCATATCGTCGCTTCTGCCCTTAATTTTTTCCATCCTCGCAAATGTTCTTCCGCATTTGCAAGGTTCATATATAACATTGGAAATGTCTCTTGTTCTGTACCTCAATAACGGGAAAGCCTCCTTGGAAAGCGGCGTTACAATAAGTTCACCGCCCTCACCCTCGTCAACGGGTTCAAGAGTTTCCGGGTCAACAACCTCAACAAGGAAATGGTCCTCGTTAATGTGAAGGCCGCATCTCTCGGTACATTCACCCGAAACACCCGGACCTATAAGCTCACTCATTCCGTAGTTATCGGTTGCAAAAAGTCCCCAGCCTTTTTCGATTTGTGTTCTCATTTCAGGTGTGCATCCTTCGGAACCGAAAAGACCGAGACGCAGATGATAATCACTCATTGGATATTCGAGTTTTTTTGCGGTTTCTGCCATATAAAGGGCATACGAAGGTGTAGCTACAAGCGCGGTGGTCTTAAAATCGCGCATAAACATTAGAGCTTTTTCCGTATTGCCGCTCGAATTCGGAACAACGGCACATCCTATTTTTTCAAGACCGCAATGAAGCCCAAGAGCACCGGTAAACATACCATAACCGAAAGAAATCTGAACTATATCTTCTTTTGTTGCCCCTGCCGCTACGGCGATACGAGCAACACAATCCGACCACATATCAAGGTCTTTTTTTGTATACCCTACAACGGTCGGTTTACCGGTAGTGCCGGATGAAGCATGGATTCTGACAATATCGCTCATGGGCACTGCAAACATCCCAAACGGATAATTGTCTCGCAAATCTGCCTTGGTTGTAGGAGGTATGTACTTAATGTCAGAAAGGGACTTGATTTTATCAGCCGTAACATGAGCTTCATCAAGCTTTTTTGTGTAGAAAGGAACATTACGATAACAATAATCTACCATATGACGAAGCTTTTCGAGCTGAAGAGCCTCAATATCCTTTCTTTTCATTGTTTCGACATCTTTTTGAAAAAACATTTTACCATTTCCAATCTTCTGAATTTATACAGACAACAAGCCGCAGTTATCAGCTGCGGCAGAATATATAAATTTAAATAATTATAGCATAATTATTCATTGTCTACAACACCATTATAAAAGAATTCGACATTTTCTTTATCTGTTTTGTTTTTTGTGACAAAGCTTACAACAAGGCACATAATTATTGAAGCTATCATAGCTATGCACGCATAAAGCGGCCCTTGTGCAAGTAATTTTAAAACAAGACTGCTATTTACACCGCAGAGGTTAAGTATTTTGCATCCGGCAGGAATTATCGCAATTACAAATCCGGCTATAATGCCTGCCCACGCGCCCTGCTTATTAAGCTTTTTACTGTACAGAGCGAGTACATACGGAGCAAGGAACGAGCCGGAGATTATGCCCCAAGAATAGCTCATCATATCAAGTATCGGGGTCTTCGTATTTGCGACCACGTAAGAAAGTATAATAAACAGCACACAGAAAATTTTTGTAAGCCTGCTTTTCCCTTTATCGTCAATATCAGGCTTTATTTTCGTCGCAACAAGATCAATGGTAAGCGTAGAGCTTGCCGAAAGAGTTATGGAACAAAGCGTCGAAACCGAAGCCGACAGCAAAAGCACAACTATTATTCCGAGAAGTATTGAAGAAAGATTAGCGGCTTTAAGCATATTAGGTACAATGTAATCGGCTGACGGCATATCTACCCCTACCGTGAAGAAGCGATGGCAAAGGGAACCGATAAAGTATCCACCGCCCGCAACAAGCAATGCAAAAAAGGTTGATATAACAACTCCCCTTTTCGCCTGTTTGTCGTCCTTTATACCAAAGTATTTCTGTATCATTTGCGGAAGACCCCATGTACCGAAGCTTGTCATAAGAACCGTTGCCATAAGCGAAACCCATTGCGAACCGTTTAATTTCGGCAGACCTGCGTCTGTATGCGCATATTCAATTAGGCCGTCAATTCCGCCGACCTTATCACATCTTACAATTGCAACTATCAGGAAAACAACACCGAACATCATAACAATACCCTGCACAAAATCGGCACGTGCCTGTACAAGATAGCCGCCGAGAGTTACCAAAAGTATTGCAAGAACGGCAATTATTATAAGGAAAATCGTATCGTCTATTCCGAGTAAAACATCAGCAACGCTGGCAAGACCGCTGTAAACTGATGCCGAATACGGAATAAGAAATACAAAGATAACCACAGCCGAAAAAATTCTCATGGCTCTGCTGTTATATCTTTTTTCAAAGAAATCGGGCATTGTATGTATTTTAAGTCTTCCGGAAATCTCGCGCGTTCTTCTCGCTAATACGAGCCATGCGAGTAATGAGCCGAAAACAGCATTTCCGAGACCTGCAAGAACGCCCCAAAGTCCAAAGCTAAGGCCTGTTTTGCCCGCATATCCTACAAACATTACAGCCGAAAAATAAGCTGTTCCGTAAGACAATGCCGAAAGCCATGCGCCTGCATTTCTGCCGCCTACCGTCAAATCGGCAATGCTTTTTGCCTTTTTGCCTTCCACAATACCTATTACAACAAGACAAATTATGTATGCTGCAATGGTAATCCATAAAACGGTGTTATTTTCCATCTCTTCATTCCTCTTTAATGATTTTGTGCTTTAAAGCTTTTATCTGTTAAAGCGTAATGGCATAATTGTAACCTCTTAACCGAAATTAGTCAAGAGGTTATTTTATTTATTATAAATTTAACAGCCTTTCAGCGTTACCCGACAATATTTTCTCTTCATCCCGAGCATTTAATCCAAGACTTTTAATAAAGTTAACTTCATTAACAGAAGAACTCCAAGGCATATCACTGCCGAACAAAATCCTATCGGGAGAATGTTTGTCGATAATTTCTTTTGCGTATCGCGGAGGCATTTTGCCCGATGAAAACGCGGTATCAAGATAAATATCGGTGCCGCAGAGAACATCATAAACTTCTTTCCACAGAAGATATCCGCCGAAATGCGCGGCAACAACCGGTGCGTCACCGAAAGCGTCTAAGACTCTCAAAAGCATCGTAGGTGTGCAATGCACCGGCTCCGGAAATCCTATGTCAACACCGGCGTGAAATACGGTAATAAAGCCAAGCTCCGAAATCTTTTTATAAATCGGCAGCATACGTTTTTCGTCCACGAAAAAGCCTTGATAGTCGGGATGAAGTTTAATTCCTTTTATACCGGCCGCTTTTAACCTTTCCAATTCGTCGAAAACATCGGGGCTGTCGGGATGGACGCTTCCGAAGGGAATTATTCTGTCACTTTTAAGAAGCGAAACAGCAAAGTCGTTGACACTTTTTTGCTGATGCGTATTAGTAGAAATGTTGAGGGCAACCGCTTTGTCTATACAGTTTTTACTAAGAAACGATTCAAGACCGTCAACGGTTGCATCATAAACAGGCTCCATACCACCTGAACCCGCAGCAAGCTTAGGAAGTGCCTTAGCCGCAACTTTGTCGGGAAAAACATGAGTATGGAAATCTATAATCAAACAATCACTTCTTTCTGAATTGCTGTTTAAGTCGCTGATCCTTTGCGAGTATACGTTTACGGAGCCTTAAAGATTCGGGAGTGACCTCCAAAAGTTCATCATCTTTGATAAACTCCATACACTGTTCAAGGCTGAGCACGGTATGAGGAACAAGACGAAGTGCATCGTCAGAGCCTGCCGCACGGGTATTGGTCATTTGCTTCTTTTTGCAAACATTACAAACAATATCCTCGTTTCGTGAGCTTTCGCCGACAATCATACCCTCGTAAACTTCAACACCGGGACCTATGAAAAGTCGACCTCTGTCCTGCGTATTAAACAGACCGTAGCCTGTGCTCTCGCCTGTTTCATGAGCGATTATCGAACCACGCTCACGGGTTTCAATATCGCCCTTGTAAGGCTCATATCCCGAAAACACGTTATTCATAATGCCGTTACCGTTGGTATCTGTCATAAACTCGGAACGATAACCGATAAGACCTCTTGCAGGTATTTTAAATTCCAGATGTGTTGAACCGCCGTCGCGCGTTCCCATATTCTCGAGTTCGCCTCTTCTGGAGCCTATTTTCTGCATTACAGTCCCTACATATTCCTCGGGTACCTCAATTATCAAAAGTTCAATAGGCTCTAAAAGCTGCCCGTTTTCAACCTTTGTGATAACCTGCGGACGAGAAACCTGAAACTCATATCCCTGACGTCTCATTGTCTCAATAAGAATAGAAAGATGTAGTTCGCCTCTGCCGGAAACCTTAAAGCAGTCTGTGGAATCAGTCTCCTCAACCTTCATGCTGACATTAGTTTCAACTTCTTTAAACAATCTGTCACGAAGATTGCGAGAAGTAACAAATTTTCCTTCTCTGCCTGCAAACGGACTGTCATTTACCATAAAGTTCATTGAAAGAGTAGGCTCGTCTATTTTAACAAAAGGCAATGGTTCTACACATTCGGGGTCACATATAGTCTCCCCGATATTGAGGTCCGCTATACCGGAAACACAAATAATATCTCCTGCAGCAGCCTCATTAACTTCAACTCTTTTAAGGCCTTCAAACTGATAAAGGCGAGAGATTTTGACGTTTTCCTGCGTACCGTCGGTTCTGCAGAGCACGACTTTATCATTAACCGTTATTCTGCCGCGCTGGACTCTGCCGACACCTATACGTCCGATATAATCATCATAATCCAAGCTTGAGAAAAGACACTGAAGCGGATCGTCAACATCGCCCTCAGGCGGCTGAATTTCACTGATAATTTCTTCAAAAAGCGGTCGCATATCACCGCTTCTGTCATCGGGATTATGCGATGCATATCCGTCTTTAGCGGAAGCATATATAACCGGGAACTCAAGCTGATCGTCATTCGCGCCGAGTTCAATAAACAAATCAAGGACCTCGTCTATAACTTCGGCAGGACGAGCCCCCGGCCTGTCAATCTTATTAACAACAACTACTACTTTTTTATTAAGTGCAAGTGCCTTTTTTAAAACAAACCTTGTCTGCGGCATACAGCCCTCAAAGGCATCAACAAGCAAAAGAACACCGTCAACCATTGTGAGTATACGTTCAACCTCACCGCCGAAATCGGCATGACCGGGAGTATCGACAATATTGATTTTTATTCCTTTATAATGAACAGATGTATTTTTGGAAAGAATGGTAATTCCGCGCTCGCGTTCAATATCATTTGAATCCATAACGCGCTCCTGAACCACCTCATTATCCCTAAATGTACCGCTCTGTCTTAAGAGCTGATCCACAAGTGTAGTTTTACCGTGGTCAACGTGAGCTATAATGGCTACGTTTCTGAGATTTTCTCTGTATTTCAAACTATTCACCCTCACAAATTTTTTCACAGACATATATTTTACCATTACTGTTTAATATGTGCAAGCAAATTATAACACAATTGCGGCTTTACAAACGACTCAATTTTTTGTAAAATAGACAAAAAAGTATCCGGATGTGTTAATTTTGTTAAAATCAATTAAAGCAGTCTCATCACTTGAAAAAATTTTTATCGATTCAGATGTATCGGACCTCACGGAGTTAAAGCATTTTTCAATGCTGAAAAATGAAAAAAAGTCTTTTCAAATAGCTTTAGATATAACTGATAGTGAATTTACAAATATTGATATAGCCTCCTCGCTAAATGATTTTCTTAACATCTCAGTTGTCAAAAACGTGCCTAGCGACTTGGCGGCACCGAAAAGAACCGATAACTTTTACATAAAAAAAGTACCGGGACTATATCCAGATCTTTTACTTCCTGTTTCCGAAGGCTGTTCTTTTGACTCTTCCGGAACCTTCGCCTTTTGGATTGAAATTTCTCCTAGCGGGGAAAAACTTTTACCGAGCGGCAACCACAATATAGTAGTAACAGCAAGAACAAAGAGCATCTCATATAAAACAGAGTTATCTGTTGAAGTAATTGACGCACTTTTGCCAAAGCAAACTCTTATTTACACAAATTGGATTCACACCGACTGCCTTATGACGTATTACGGCTTCAAAGCATTTACCGATGAATATTGGGAAACATTGCGTAATTATTTAAATAAAGCCGTAAAATACGGTATGAACTGCGTTTTAACACCGATTTTCACACCGCCGCTTGATACCGAAATCGGCAAGGAACGTCCTACCGTTCAACTCGTTAAGATAAATACTGCCGGAAACGGTGCTTACTCTTTTGATTTTTCGCTATTGAAAAAGTGGATAAGCATCTCTAAAGAGTGTGGAATCGAATACTTTGAGTTGTCACACTTTTTCACACAATGGGGAGCGAAACACGCGCCTAAAATAGAAGCTTGCGTAAATGGGAAAGAGGAGAAAATCTTCGGGTGGAACACAAAAGCAACCGGAATTGAATACAAACACTTTTTACGTCAATTTGCCTTTGCGTTAAAAAGTTTTTTGCGAAAAGAAAATCTTGAAAACAATATATTGGTTCATGTATCTGATGAGCCCCCGTTCAGTTGTCTTATGTCATATAAAAAAGCAAGCAGAATAATCCATCATCTTTTCCCGGAATACAAAATAATAGATGCTATGTCTTCTTATCCGCTTGCTAAAATTTGCAATGTTCGCTACCCGATACCTGCTAATGACTATATTGATAGCTTTATAGGAAAAACCGAAGAGCTTTGGACATATTATTGCAGCGCACAATCGTCAAAAAATGTTTCTAACAGATTTTTTTCAATGCCGTCTGTCAGGAACAGAATTCTCGGTTACCAAATGTACAAATACTCAGTCAAAGGATTTCTTCACTGGGGCTACAATTTTTACTTCAGTCAGTATTCCAGAAAGCCTATTGACCCATACAAGGTGACCGATGCCGGAAAAGCTTTTGCTTCGGGAGATTCTTTCGTAGTTTATCCGGGAGATAACTTTACGCCATTAAATTCCCTGAGGCTAAATGTGTTTTATGACGGACTGCAGGATATGATGGCGTTGCAGCTTTTAGAAACAAAAATCGGAAAAGAAGCCGTTGTTAAGCTTATGGAGGATTCTACAGACAAGCCTATAACCTTTTCCGAATATCCGCACAGTAATTCTTGGCTGCTTGAAAATCGCGAAAAAATAAATCAGAAAATAAAAAAATATATTTAATATCGATTCAAAATCAACAATTAAAAAACGCTCTCATTTGAGAGCGTTTTTTATTACATAAACAAATACTCGAATTTTCGGCTGGTTGCCATTGAAAAGTAATTTTTTCCTGCAACTATTATATGGTCATTTACCCTAATTCCAAGCTTTTTAAGCATCAAAATAAGGGCTCGCGTCGCATCAACGTCGGCAGCAGAAGGAGCCGCAACTCCTGACGGATGATTATGCGATATAATTACCGAAGAGGAATTTGTGTTGATAGCCTCACTTACAAGCTTTCGCATATTAAGATCGGTGTAATCAGGATTACCTTCCGAAACTTCAATAAACTTTTTCACTTTGCAATTATTATCAAGACAAACAGCATAAAGCTTTTCGGTATTAGCCCCGATGAACCGCGACATAAAATATTTACCGGCAGCCTCAGCAGAATCAAGAACAATACTTTCGTTTTTGATTTTATCCTGCTCATAACGAGAAAACAGTTCCGGCATAAGCTTAATTAAGGTAGCTGTATTCTCTCCTACACCGACAACATTCATAAGCACATCTTTAGGTGCATCAAACACAGCCGAAAGAGAGCCGAATTCGTCAAGCAATCTGTGAGCAATATCATTTGTATCCTTTTGCGGAATGGAATAAAAAAGTAAAAGTTCAAGCACATTATGGTCGGCAAAAGTTTTCAAACCTTCGTGTTCAAATCTTTTCCTTACTCTTGCTCGATGGTTTTCGTGCAAATTACGGCTTGAGTCGGACATTTTATTTTATCTTTCTGCTGCCGGGCTTGACAAGCGGTAATCCGCTTTCACGGCAAAGCGGACAATTATCAGCTTCCCACGAAACAACGTCAGCCGAATATACAGCCTTATACGGAACGCCGAAATCAATTTTTCCGTCGGTTCTGTCTACAATAGAACCAACACCGACAACAACACCGCCTGCTTCTTTGACAAGATTTATTACTTCTCGAACAGAGCCGCCTGTGGTCACAACATCCTCTACAACAAGAACACGCTGACCCTTCTCAATAACAAAGCCTCGTCTGAGAGTCATCTTGCCGTTTTCGTCACGTTCGGTAAAAAAGTTTTTACATTTGAGAGCGCGGCTGACTTCATACGCCATTTGGACTGCTCCCATGGCGGGGCCGATTACTACTTCCACATCGTCATTTTTGAACTTATTAGCAAGATCTGCGCAGAGCTCTTCGCTGTACTTTGTATTACAGAAAATCTTTGCACACTGAAGATATTTATTTGAGTGTCTGCCTGATGTTAAAAGGAAATGTCCTTCCTGTAAAACACCTGCTTCTTTTAATACCTCAAGTACTCTTTCTTTAGAAAGCATAATTAACCTCCGAAATGTTTTTTTATATTATAACTCATATTTTCTCTTTTGAAAAGAGAAACAAGCGTAAAAAAAGTTCCGTTTATGATTTAAATATCCTTTTAAAGCTTTTACGCCACTTCAGCATATATAAAGTAATGAGTCGCGTAAGAGCTATATCATAGATTAAAACACAACATTGCCGAGAGCCAACAAAATCCAAGCGGCCGCGGCACCATACTTTTTCATCTCTTCAAACGGCACCTTGAATACATAGGTGACAATCAAAAACGCCAATATCATTGAGATATTAAATATTATAAATTTAACGGTCCAAGACAGTGCTTTGTTGAGTTTTTTCTCAACCATAGCCTTAATAATCGGATAGTAGCCGAAAAACATCACATACATAACGGC
>ERZ791887.2069-NODE-2069-length-11547-cov-3.869822_pt1 | contig 11547 bp, 8 predicted proteins | sample MGYA00510157_ERZ791887 | MGnify/ENA primary metagenome ERZ791887 (study PRJEB30046, sample SAMN00792112) | human gut metagenome | study: EMG produced TPA metagenomics assembly of the A metagenome-wide association study of gut microbiota in type 2... | reverse complement strand
GGAACGAGGGTCCGGTTAGGTTTTCCGAACGCCCGACCGGTGGTGTCTGACGAGCCTGCGAGGAGTTCCGCCGGTCAGTGAAGGAAAGCCTTAGCGGACCGGTCCAGGCGAACCGGTCTGACGGTATAAAACCCGAAATCGGAATAGAAAGAAAAAATTATACCTACGTTTAAATCCGTTTTATATCCTCTAGTCTTTCTTTGCGGAAGCTCTCCGGTCCAGGTGGTTGTCCAAAGCATTTATTTCATACTTCGTGCTCTTTTTCCTAAAAATTTCCTCAATAATTATTAGCTTTGGAGATCTAACAATAAATAACATGAAGAATCTATTTTCCACCCTTATCCTGAGCCTTTTGGCCCTCGGCTGTACCCAACAACAGCCTGAGTCCCTGCGTTTAGCGACTTTCAATATCCGTTACGATAATTCGGGAGACGGTCCCAATAGCTGGCCACACCGCAAAGACAGTATATGTGCTTTTATCCACAGGGTCGATCCCGATATCATCGACATGCAGGAAGTCTTGCATCACCAGCTGGAAGTCTTGAAAACCGGCTTACCCGAATATACAGTTGTCGGAGTCGGCCGGGAAGATGGAAAAACAGCCGGAGAATATGCACCGATCTTCTTTAAACAAGCGAAATATACCCTATTGGACCAGAATACTTTCTGGCTTTGTGAAAAACCGGACAGTGTCGGAATGGTCGGTTGGGATGCCGCTTTGACCCGGATTGCAACCTGGGTAAAATTACAAGATAAGAAGACAGGACAAATCCTTATGGTAGTAAACACACATTTCGATCACATAGGTACCGAAGCCCGCCGGAACAGTGCCCTGCTGATTATCGAAAAAATTAAAGAAATCGTTGGGACTTCTCCCGCTATTCTCACCGGAGATTTTAATGTATCGGAAGACTGGGATGCCTATAAAACAATTACCAACAACGAATTTATTCTGAAAGATGCCCACAAAGTGGCCGGAAAACGGACAGGAGTGGATTTCACTTACCATAATTTCGGTAAAATACCGGCCGAAAAATGTGAAAAAATCGATTTTATCTTCGTTACCCCACAAATCCGGGTAATCAGTTCGTACATCCCTTTCTCACAACTCAACGACACCCTATTCTTATCCGACCATAACCCCGAAATCGTCGAATTGGAGATAAAATAGAGTTGCTGAGTTACTGAGTTGCTGAGTTGAAAGAGTTGGGTCTTCCCCTTTAACTTACTCTACAACTCAGTAACTCTATTAACTCTGCAACTCTACAACTCAATAACTCAGCAACTCTTTTCAACTCTTCTCCTCCAGCCCCTTTATCATTGTTTTAAACAACGGATCTTCTTCGCTCCAGCCACACGATTTTATCGTTCGGCGAATCGCCTGAAGTCCTTGTTTACATTGTGCAGGAGTACCCTTTCCGATAAGCATTCCATTTAATTGTAAAGTTGCATTAAAACGTTCATCAGGTATCAATTTCGAAAAATTACGCCTATACATTTTCAAAGCCTTTGTCAGATCATTGTCCACATAAGCACGGGTAAAGCCGATGATATCCAATAAATAATCCATCCTTTCCACACCCGATTTTTCAACAATCGAACGATATTCCTCTAAAGTTGCCGGATCTTCAGGGCGATTTTTAAAAATCATATCATTACAATGATTTCCAATCAGAGGCAACAGATCTCCCCATATTTTAGCATTCACTTCCTCTTTTCCTACGTTAGTCTCGAAATCGCTTTTATGTTTAAGCAAATACAGATACTCCGGAGATTTCATCTCCCGGACAAAACGCTTTACCAACGGCCAGGTAGTAGCCGAAGATTTCGACCGGTCGTCCAAAGTCTCCCAATATTCATGCAACACTTTTTGCATATCGTCTTTCATATAAGCATCCGAAAGCAATCCGATATATTCTATCATAAATTGCGGATTCCGTTCGCCTTGCCGGTAGCGGTGATTGAAAGCGTATAACGAATTTTCTCCACTCCCCAGCTGCACCTGTTTCAAAAATTCCTCAGCAGTCATGCCTCCCACCATTTTGTGTCTGACTTCGCCTGCTGCATCCAGAATAAAGAAAGTCGGATATACTTTCACTCCATATTTCCCGGCCAATTCCTTCCCCTCTTCCTGCTCCATATCTTGCTTATAATTGACAAAACGGGTATTCATATACTCCCCGATATCTTTCCGGCTAAACACCTCCTTCAACATCTTCTTACAAGGTCCGCACCAACTGGTATAACAATCCATAAAAACCAGTTTATTCTCTTCCCGGGCTTTCTGAAATACCGCTTTGATCCCGGTTTCCTCAAAAACAACCTGACTCTGTACCGGTAAGGTCCCCCCCAACAACACCGCAATCACACTTAATACACTTATTTTCATAACCTTAAAATTCATTCTGACTATTCAGTGACTACTTCTGAAAGATAGTCGAGTATCTCTCCTCCCCTTAAATCCCGGCGGATAATATATCCTTCCGGATCGACCACAAACGAATCGGGCAATCCTCTCAGATTATAAGCATCTACCAAAGGACTTTTTTTCATTCCTTTCAGATCGGTCAGACAAAGCCATCCGATCTCCTCTCTCTTCATATCCCGAATCCATTGTTCACGTTCGGTATCCATCATCATCGTAATGAAAACAATATTCCGGTCCTTCAGTTGCTCATAAGCTTTCCGGATATGCGGAATTTCTTTTTTACACCAACCACACCAGGAAGCACTGAATTCTACGAATAAATATTTTCCTTTAAAATCAGCCAGCGTATAAGTTTTCCCCAAAGTATCGAATACCTGAAAATCGGGAAATACTTTCCCGGCAGTCAATAAGCGGTCATTCTCGGCAAACTGTTTCATCTGAGCGACATAGTAGGAATTACGGAAGGAAGAATCGAAACGTTCCACGATACGCTCCACCCGATCACCGGACATCGGGGAAGAATACTGACTGGCTAAATACGCTACCACCTCACTATGCGAAGCTTCCGGTTCTTTCTCAAATACACGGTCGATCAAAACCTGATATAGCGAGTCCCGCACCACACTCATCGAACGCACTTTTACCATATCCGCTTTGTAAAATGCCAGTTGAATAGAATCGGTCAGCACAGTTGCCTGCTTGTATTCGGGCAAATTTTTCAGGAACTGCTCACAAGCGATCAACTGTTCATTCAAAGGAGCATTCTCCACCTTTAAACTCCCTTTCATATCTTCCCGTTCACTATATACTTTCATTATAGTCGGTTGCAGAAATAACCTGACCATAGGCATAAAATTTGGCTGATATTCCGGCTTAACATCAAAAAATAACATACCCAATTGGGGATCGTCCAACTTCCCTTTCAACTTATATTTTCCTTCCCGGATTTCACAACTGTCCAAGAGTAAATTCGAAGGAGGACAAGTGTACAACCTGACCCAGCCTTCGGGTAAACCTTTAATTTCACCCATAATCGTGATTATTCCGGACTCACGATTTTCACAACCTGTTCCCCCCAATCCCAGGATCAGACTGAACAAGAGTATCCATTGATTCATTTTCATCATTCCGGTTACTATCGATTTCACAAAATTCAGACTTACTTATAATTTTCGCGGATCACTTGTATCGTTTCCTCCCCTCGGGTATTTTTCGAAACGATACGTCCGTCCCGGTCCAGAATAATCAGGCAAGGAATACCCCCCACATAATAATCATAGGCCATACCTCCTTTTTTCCACGACATGACATCCGACAAACATTTCCAGGGATGGTTTTCTTTCCTGACATCTTTTACCCAATCTTCCCTCTTCTTATCCAGATACACGGAAACAATCTCAAAATCCTTTCCCTGCATTTCTTTGTAAACTGCTTCGATATAAGGGATCTCCACCTTACACCAATGACACCAGGAAGCCGTAAAATCAAGCAAAATCATCTTCCCTTTGAAATCCGACAAACGATATTTTTTTCCATTTACATCCTCAAGCGTAAATTCAGGTGCTATCTGTCCCACAGCCATAACCCTTTCCCGCCGAATCCGTTCCTGCATCCTTTCCAGATAGACAGACCATTCTATATCCGGAGCCAAACACTGCAAAGCGTTTTCCAACTCATCGACAGACAGGAATGAAAAATAACTATGAAGCGTATATACCATTGCTGTACTCTTCGGAGCAAAATCCAAGGCAAACAACTGATCCAAACAGGGCTTTACCATTCTGTCAAACTCGGTACACTTGATTTTATAGGCAACGGAATCTTCGGTATGTGACAAACTGTCCCGCTGCCATTGGATCTTTTTCAGATGCCGGAATACCTCTGCAGAATTGATTCTTTCCCATTCTGCCTGTACCCGGCTACCGGTAATCTCTGCATTCTCCAATTTTTTTTCCACCTCGGCTTTCACCCGAATCGGAGTATTTGTATTTTCGGCAAGCAAACGGAAAGAGTAAGTACCCCGCTTGTCGCATGCAGCATTGTCTATCACCAGAAATGTCAGCTGTGTCGGATGTTCGATGGAAAAACGATAAGTGAAATGTCCATTTTTCACCTCAACTGTATCAACATCATAATCATCCAATGTCTCTGTCATAACACAGAAAAAGCCGTCCCCGTACCCTTTCACCTCTCCCTCTACAACACATTCTTTTGCTTTGGGTGAAGTGCATGAAAAGCAGGCAGCAATAAAAATTACTGCCCCATATATACAATTTTTCATTCGTCTGCTCATTTGAACAATTTGTCAATATACTCGATCATGGGTTCCCGGCGTAAATCCCTGGCCATGATTTTTCCTTCCGGATCAATCAGATAAATCATCGGAATCCCTTTCACATGGTAATTTTGGGCTACCGGACCACTATAGGCTTTCAAATCGGACACTACCGGCCAAGGCAAGTTATACTCTTTCACATCTTTCTCCCATTTTTCCCGATCCTCATCCATATTAACCGTAAACATTACAAAATTCTTGCCTTTGGTATTTTCGTAAACGGTCTTCAGATAGGGAATCTCCAGCTTACACCAGCCGCACCAGGAAGCACTGAATTCTATCAATACGTATTTTCCCCGGAAATCCGACAATTTATACACCTTCCCGTCAATATCCGATAACGTAAAATCGTATGCCGGCTGTCCGGGCTGCACTTTCTTCTCCTTTTCCCAATTGTCCCGGCACTCGGCCACAAATACATTGGAATTCAGGGAAGCATCGAATCCGGCCAATGCCTTACCCATTTTATCCAAATCCTCCGCAAAATACTCCCATACGTAATGGGGAGCCACCTGACTGGTCGCATAACCGGGCAAAGAAACGATATAATCGAACAACTTGTTGTAAGCCTCCTGATAAAGGGGTGTCAATGAATCATATCTGGCGCGGTCGTCTTTAAAGGCTTTGCTCCGTTCATACCTGATCCGACCGAAATTCCGGAACACTTCTGCTCCGTTTTTCTCTATCCTCTGATATTCGTCATTTGTTTTACTGCCGGTGATTTCCACTTGTTTCAGATTATTATAGTCCCCTTTAACCTGTACCTGACTGTTATCCAAGAACATTCCGAAAGACCCCTGCAATTCTCCATCTTCCTTCACCACTACAAAAGCCACCCAATGCGGATCGGTAACTTTTCCCTTGAACACGGCCTTTCCGTCCTTCAACTGAATGGTATCCGTCTACCAGGTCGTCGGATGCGGGATACGCTCACTTACATAAATCTGTTCGTTTTTTGCATTTTTCAAATCAATAGTCACTTCATAACCGTCCGGTTTGGAAGTACAGGAACAGATATAAAAAACTGTTACAATCAAAAATAAAAGATTTTTCATCTCTACGCTTATAAAATAATTAATAGGTATCCCACTGATAACCGATCTTATACTTCAAATCCACCACTTTCCCGAACCTGCCATAAAATTCCATGCCATCCACCACTTTTCCCCCGGCAACGACAGAGACATCCAATACCATAAAGTCACTCATTCCCGGATCTTCCGCATTTTCCAGCACAATCCCCAAGCGTTCGTAATTGGTCGGACAAACAGCAATATCCCGGATCGGACGTCCGAAATCATCCCGCAACACTCTCACTGCATTATCCTGATGATTGTATACATACAACGTATTGCCGGAAGCAATATAGACATACGGACGATTTTGGCAAAAAGCAAATTTTGTATTCTCATTAATAATACCCGGTTCCGGAAATTCCACCTCTCCTCTGGAATAAAAACTTTTAGGGGATCTCCATCCATAGAACAAGAATTTCTGAACATAAATCGTATTATCCGTATTAGACTTCAAGAATACCAGATAATCGTCTTGAGGAGACTCAGTAGCTACCGCAGCCCCGTCCAATACGGTCTTATTCATATTAGAAGGATTAAAAAACGGTTCTTCCGTGTAATCATTACTGAATTTACTCAATGATCCATTACGAAATACCATATAACTGGAACTCAATTTATCAAAAGCAAGCACTTCATTAGAAAATAGCAGATTCCCTCTGGCTGTCCACTGGCTCAATTCATAAGGTTCATCTCCTTGATAAGGGAAATTGGGGAACAATCCATCTTGATACATTGCACTACTAGAGGCTTCAACATGCCGGACATACAATTTCCCATTGCTGACCAAACAATCGTAATTCGCTATACAATTCATGCTCATCGGTTTGAAATCAGCCGGCATTCCGCCCACAAACTCCTCTTTGGTCGCCACCATTTTCTTCAAACTGCTTCCGTCCAATTCCACAGAATATTCCGGACCATTCTGGCAAGCCACAAATACCTGTCCCACTTCTTCCGACCAAGGTGTCCAATGTTCGTATAACCCAACGGCGCCACCGGCCAAATCCGCATCGTTGGCCAACCGGTAAACATCCTCGTAAACAGTTTTGTCATTCCGGACCAACGACAACATAGAGGTCGTACCCTGATCCGCCAGCAACAGCCAGCCTCTTTCGTACACCGAAGAAACCGTTACCCTGAATTGGGTAATGTATTCCACTCCGGTATCCTCATCCGTAATCGTAAATTCCGAATACATATTTGCCTTTACCGGCAAACTCTTCACCTCTTCTGTCAATTCCGATTTATTGGACACTTCTATCCCGTCCACTTTCCAGGAACAAGTGTAATTTTCCAACTCCCCATGCGTCCAGGTAATGGTCGGGTGAATGTCAAAATTTCCTCCATCATATACGGTATAGAACTTTTCTATGCCGGTCACCACCGGACCGGATATTTGGGTATAATTGTAATGCCCTTTATCCTCATAACATCCTTCGATCAACCAACCGATCATCAGGATTAAAAATAATATCGATTTTTTCATTTTTCCCTGTTTTAAAGATTAACCTCTCATTACCACTCTCATCGGACTTCCGTCCTCTTCCGTGGTCGGATTTTCTTGCAACCAATATTTGAATTTCAAGACATGGGCACGCATCTCCGAATAACTCATCGTTCCGCCATCCCGGTCCAAAGTCAAATCAATCACATGGATCTGCTCCATAAAAAGTGTGTATTTTTTCTCCGACCAACTGCCCAATCCATTCGATTCATGCCAACTATCCCACCAAGCAGGACGGGTCAGTTTGTCCGAAACAATGATCCGGTTTTTCCGATAAGCGTTCATGCCCGGTTTGAAATCCCCATAATCGGTCACTCCAAAAACCAACAACAAATCTTTGGTTTTCACGTTATCGCTCTTATTCAACTGTATTTCAATATAGGCGACACTGTCATTAGCCGGCAATATCTGCTCTTCATCCGGCATCACAAAATCCACCCCAGCCTGAGCCGTACTCTCATCTGCCAAGTATTGAATACCAAACACCCGATCCTTATCAGAAAGATTAGCGATACAATTCAATTTCAATTTCACCGTACCTGTCGACAACGTCTGGTCGTAAGCAAAAGAGAATATCGTACTGTCTTTTGCAGCTTTTTCAAACTGGATAAAGTTATCAGAAGAATAGTCCGTCACCTCCACTTCCGAACAGGAACACAAGGTCCAAAGAATTCCCATCAATAGGATTATGCTGTTTTTCATACTCTTTATTTTAAATTCTTAATATAATCTTCCGCGCGATTGCCGAATTCCACTTCCGTGGCGGGCAACGGCAAACAGAAAGTCGCCGGACTCACTTCTATCTCATCCAATCCGACCGGCAATCCCAACCGTTTATACCAATAAAACATCTGGCCTTCACCCAAAAATTCCCGCCGGGCTTCAATCGTCAGTTCTTCCTGGAATTCCTCAGCCGAAATCGTAGCCGATATCTCCGCTCCGATTCCCCGGTTCAACCTCAATTCTTCCAGCAAAGAGATGACATTCTCCTTGTCCTGGTCAAAACCGCTTTCCGCCGCAATCAGAAACATCTCGGACATTCGAATCATCGGAATCTTTCCACCTTTCTCAGACTTCACATTAGCATATTTGATGGATACATCATAACCGGCCGAACCATCTATAATCAAATACTGGCCTCTGAAATCATCCCCGGAAGGATAAAGTCCCGATACATCGCCGATTTCATAATCAGTCCTTGTACTGGCATCATAGGAATACCACAAATCATGGATACCGGAATAGTTCAATGCAAACAACACCTCATTCTGCATAATGACATCCCGGGATTTAACCGGAGCACTCAATGCACTCTCGGAAGTAAATTCGAAATACCCATCCCGCAAAGCCTGAATCACCTCATTGGCATAGGTATAGGCTTTGGGATCTCCCATGTAGTGGTACACCCGAGCCAACAAACCGGTCACCGCCCAATAGTTCATCCGATAAGCACGTGCAGAAATAAACACATTATTATCATCCGTCACATAATGGTTGTACATATCCTTAAAGTCATCTTGCAAAGCCCTGTCCACCGGTTTTAATAATATCCGGGCCGTATCCAGGTCATGAATCAACGCCTGAACGATGTCACTGGTTTTCCTTTGACGGTGAATCTTATCGGTAAAATTATCCGCATACGGCAGACACAAGGCATCCTTATCCACGTTCCATGCAGGAGCGAACGCTCTCAACAGGTTGAAATGCAAAAATGCCCTCAGGGCCAACACCTCACCGTAAATCAAATCATATTCCCCCTCCTGGAAAAAGGACGGTGACTGTTCTTTCAAACGCTTCAACAACACATTACAATTAGCAATGACATTATAGGATTTCAACCACATTCCGGAAATCAAATTTTTACAAGTTCCATTGTTATAATTATATTTGGAACACTCATACATATTATGAGAATTATCATAAGACGCATAATAATACTGGGCCAACACATCCATCAAACCGAACGTCATGTGGGTTCCGTAAATCGAAGCGTCCGTCATGGCCGTATAAATGCCATATACGGCACTCTCATACCCCTCCGGGGTGGAAAATAACTTGTCGGCATTGACCTGAGCTTGCGGGGTTACATCCAACCAATCGTTGCAACTGCTGGCGATGGTACAGACCATCAGGGTAACCGCTATCAATATCTTATTTTTCATCATTTCTCTTTGTTATATGTTACACAATCATATCAGAACTGAACTTGCAATCCGAAATTGAACGCCTGGGCAAAAGGATAGTCCAAACCTCTCTCCCGTTTCACGGTGGAAATCCTGAACAGGTCCTCCATCTGGAAAGTCAGCTTCAAACGCTCCATATACATCTTTTTAATCCATTTTTGAGGGAAAGAGTAAGACAAGGACAACGACTTGAATGTTAGTACATTCTCATCCTGTACAAACCGGGAGGTCACCTCCGTCCGGTCCCTGGAAGCAATATCCTTGAAGAAAGTATGGTCGCCCGGCTTCTGCCATCTGCCTTTCAATACCCTTTCGTCCACATTCCGGCTCAAATCGGCATCTTCCACCCGGTCTACCAAGGTCTGGTTGTACACCTGTCCGCCCAATTGATACAGGAAGCTGACATTCAAATTAAATCCCTTCCAGTCGGCATTCGCCCCGAAAGAACCGGACACTTTCGGCTCGGTATCTCCACAGACAATTTTGTTGGATGCACTCCAATCATAAGTCAGATTACCATCCAGGTCATAGAACAGTTCCCGACCGTTCATCGGATTGATACCTAATGATTTGACCGCATAAATAGCCGTCGTTGACTGTCCCTCTTTAAACTGAACCAGCGGCTTGGCTGTCTCCAAGTCTTCACCCCAACCCTGTTCATAGTTATCCTGTTCATCATCTACCTTCTTGTTATAGGATTCCAACGAATTGGAGATTTTTTTAATCACATTCTTATTGTGGGCGATGGAACCGAACACATTGACTACCGCATCTTTTTTCCTCAATACATATGCCCGGGCGGATATTTCAAAACCTTTGTTTTCCAATTCACCCAAGTTATCCCGATAGCTTTCGAAACCGGAAGAAAGCGGCAAGGTAATACTGCTTACCAGATCCTTGGTCCGTTTAAGATAATAGCTGGCGTTCAACGTAATCAAATCGTTCAGGAAACCGGTTTCCAAATTGACATCAAGGGTCCTGGTCTTTTCCCATTGCAAGTTGGTATTACCCATTGTACTCATAATGGCACCCAACCCTCCGGCATACCATTGTCCTTTGTAGTAGTTGTATACATCCTGGGCTTCATACGGTTCGAAAGAAGCCTTACCCAAGCTACCGATATTGGCAGAAATCTTAAAACGGCTCATTACACCTTTGCAGCCTTCCCAAAAGGATTCATTGTGGATGTTCCAACCGATACCCAAAGAACCGAATGGCGCATATTTCTTATCATTACCGAACTTAGAAGAGCCGTCCAGACGACCGGAGAAATCCAACATATAAATATTATTGTACGTATAGTTCACATTAAGAAAAGCACCCGCCAAACGAGACATACCCTCTTCTCCGGACGGAACCTCGTCCTTATAAGCATTACCGAAAGAGATGTAGTCCATATTTCCGGCGGGGAAACCAATCACACTGTAAGATTCATTTTCATAGCGGGATTCCTGCATATTGGCTCCTAACACCGCATTGACAAAATGATTGCCGAAGGCCTGGTTGTAGCTGAACACGGCATTCATTTCCAAATCCGAACTCTTCTGCCACATGCTGTAAGCCTCTCCTTTTTTCAAAACACCGTCACCAGTATTGTAGTCATACGTATTGTATTGTGCAGAGCGCGGGTCGGTAAACTGTTCCTGCTTGTCCGTACGCTCAGAATAAGTCACCCGGGCTTTCAAACGGAAATGGTCATTGATAAACCAATCGAAATCAAAGTTATCCGTCCACGAAGAATAAACCGACTCATCCTTATGATTCAAAGTCGCTTCATAAAGCGGATTCAAATAACGGGCTGTTGTCGCCACATGAGTGTCATAAGACTCTATCAAATTACCATCATCATCATGTACTCTTTCATAAGGATTGGCTAACGCATAATCCCGGAATGTGCCATAAGGAGATTCTTTAGATTTCACCTTATCCACCGTCAATTTGTTCCGGAACAACAATTTGTTGTTCAGATTATAAGACAACAGGAAGCCCACCCCGTACCTTTGCCGGGGCTTCGTTATCCA
>ERZ791887.2051-NODE-2051-length-11646-cov-8.527392_pt1 | contig 11646 bp, 10 predicted proteins | sample MGYA00510157_ERZ791887 | MGnify/ENA primary metagenome ERZ791887 (study PRJEB30046, sample SAMN00792112) | human gut metagenome | study: EMG produced TPA metagenomics assembly of the A metagenome-wide association study of gut microbiota in type 2... | reverse complement strand
GCAGTGTCATAGAGAATAAAATTTCAGACTGCCCGGAACGCCCGGACAGCAAGAGCCGAATAGCCGCCGTAAGCGACAAAGACAAGGCATTGCCTTGACGTGTCGCTTACGGCGGCTATTTTGCTGGACGGGTCGGCGTAAGATATATGGTGATTCAATATTAAGACGACGATGATTCACTCCGCAAAACTTGCTCGTTTCGTTCGGATTCGCTATATTTGGATTGATGTAATATATCCGAGATCATTAACAATCCTTATACATTTCTACAATGCCTTTACGTGCTTATATAGAAGACAAAGAAATTGTTTCCATCGATCTTAATGACGAAGAATGAAGTGCTTTGAAAGCCCGTCTTAAGGCCAAAAAAACCGTCTTGATACTGCCGTGTTGCGGACAAGAGGGCTTTTTGAGAACGAGCAGCAAAGGCCTGAAGCATTTCGTTCATCTGAAATCTGCAAATCCATGTGATTGGAAACCCGAGTCTGCAGAGCATCTCAAAGCGAAAGTCGCTATCATGGAGGCATGTCGGGAGCAAGGATGGGATGCCATCCCCGAATTTTCCGAAGCGGATTGGAGGGCGGATGTTTTGGCTGTACAGGGAGGCAAGAGGATCGCTTTCGAGGTTCAATGGAGCCGGCAGACTTATGAAGAAACCCGCCTCCGGCAGGAACGGTATAAGGCATCGAACGTAAGAGGTTGCTGGTTTTTCCGCATAGCCCCCAAAGAAATGTCGGATTATGACAAAACTTTAGTTGCAGACAAAGAGACTCCTGCGTTCAAAATATTCAAGGACGAAAATTCAAACATACTTGCCCAAGTAGGGAAAGTTCAAATGCCGTTAAAAGCATTGATAAGTAATTTACTGGCGCGTAAGTTGAAATTTTGCGAGCATATCAGATCAGCGCCCAAGCAGAAGGTTACTATCATCTTTTTTGAAATGAAATGCTGGAAGTGCGGGACGCTGCAATACTGCTATACGGTAGAGCCAAGTCTGAAGAGCGTCTGCAACTGCGATTTCGATGTGGAGCGGTCTTCGTGGGACGATCATGATATAGACAAGCATCCTGGGGTCTATGCCGCGGTACAAGATTTCACGCATTTACACACTTACATCGACTACAAGAGTACATTTTGGGGTTCTGGTTATATCTATTGTTATTTATAATATCATAAACCTTTGAATCATGATAATTAGTGACTGAACATCCATCTGGGTTAATTGTTGTATATTTAAACCAATCATATCCTCCATTTACTTTCATTATGACCCCAACAATTCCATTAGTATGTGATGTCCTATTTTTTCTTGTTATATCTTTGAGGCAATATTCAATTTCCCAATCAATCCACTTACTCTCTTTCATGTGCGGGGAAATAATTACAATTGTTACAGATGTGTCATACATCATATCTCTCAAATTTTTGCGTATATTTTCAGTAGATGTATCTGTTAAATCTGGAGAATCACTCGTTTCTCCCTGATAGTAACTTGCATCATCTCCCAATGCTTTTATTATTCTATCACGAAGCTTCTGTGCCTCGTTATATTTATAAGAAATAAAAGTTTTATGTGCCATAATTATTTTACCTTTTTAATTATTTCAATCACTATTTCAACTATTTCATCCAAAGCTTTCTTACTATCACCTAAAGATTCAATATCATGGCGATATATGTCAAATGTATGCTCGTCTTGTTTTTCTCTTAATAAATCCTCCCATAATTCTTTTGACATATATCCTGTTCGACCAATAGGTATTAAAAAATTACCTTGTTCTTTTGAGATTTCATACTCGGATCGCATACCATTAGACATAACGATGGTTCCATTTTCTTCCTTGTTCCCCAGTAAGAAAATGGATATACCACTATATGATATCATATCTTGTCTATAAGTTTCCCATAATTTTTTAGCATCTGCCCCTTGAGGAAAAGGCCGCAGAATTAATTGATCCGTAAGCGACATTTTCTGATTATAATATATCTCAGTAAGAGCACCACTTATTACCGCACTACCCACACCTAAACCATATCCTGAAACTATTTTATAACCTTCACAAATTAAACGACCGCTTAATTTACTTATAAATTTTTCATATGCATCTTTACCATCTGGCTCGTATTCTGCGGCAGCACCAGATATATACACTGTTCGACTATTATAGATTCTCTTTATACTTCGCAAGATTTCTGTTATCTCCGAATATTCTTGAATAAGAATAGTTTTTATGTTGAATCGTTTTAAATCATCGATAAAATATGACAATTTTCTTTTCTCATATTCGAATTCACTTTCATCTTCGTAGTCATCTCTAGAAATATCCTTTAAGAAGCAATAGTGTTCTCTCATATTTCCCTTTAAATGTGTCCTTAAATGAGCACATATATAAGAAAAATTAGGGTCTGTAAAGCTAAAGCCTATAAATAAAAATGTTTTTGTCATTAGGTCTCCGGACAATGCATTTATAAAAGGCCTTTTCTCTTGACTATATGATTCATAGTCATCGCGAATTAATACGGCCTCTTCTGGATGATCCACATCTCCATGCATTTTATAAACTACGACATTGCGTCCTTTTAAAGTGGTTGTGAGGTTTGCACAACAAGTTTTTACATCACAGATTTTACCATTATTCTCCAATGACTTCTCAATCAGCTTATCATAGTTTGTAGTCCAATATGTAGAAACAGGCAGTCTAGCGAGTATATTATGATTAACATTTGGATTCTTTCCTGTCTGGAAAGCATCTTTAATTATATCATTTAACCTTGTTCGATTACTCCCATTTTTATTGTAGTAGTACTGTGCTATTGCTACTAAATCTGACTCCTTTTCAATGTCAAGTTGCAATTCCTCTGCAATTTCTCCTAATAATTGCTTCCAATTAACACATCCACTTGAAGCAGACAATCCGGCACCTGCAAAAACGGCAGCATCACCATTATTAAGTGCTTTAATATAATTCTTTATGAAAACCTCCTTACGTATTGGCATAACTCAAATTTTATTTTGGATACTGATTGCGAATTCTAATAGCTTCTTCTACCCACTCATTTATGTGTTCCTTAATATAATCATAAACATATGCGCTAGTTTTATATGGCGGATTATAATCCTTGCATATCTCAGATAAATTTATTTCATTATTATCGGCTGGATATTTGTGCTCTGCAATGTAATTAAATGTTTTATCTATGCAAAACAACTTAAATGGATTGTCTCCTTTAATATCTTGTTCGCCGTTGAAATCCTTTAGATTATGTACATAAATGCCAACAATACCCTTTCCTTCTTTCCAAGCATGCTTTATCTCGTATTTGCACCACTTTCTTGATGAAGTTTCAGAACCAATTAATACAATGACGCAAGAGCGATATTCCATATGACTATTAATCCATCTTTTAATAGAATCCTCTCCTTTACGCTTAACCTCTTCCCATTCATTTGAAGAAACTGGCGTATTCCCTTCTACTACTCCTATATTCCGGACTTGCCCAGCTCTCCATGAGTCATTTTTAAAATGGAAACTGTAAAATACTTGTCTTTTTGTCATATGCTTAAATAGTTTCATATATGCAAAAGTACGAAAAACAAATCAATTTATTGAATACAATTCCCTATATTTGCATTATTAAATCAAGACATAATATGAAACTGAATAGGATAAAAGCAGTATTGGCAGAGAAAGGAATTTCCCAGACATGGCTGGCAAAGCAACTTGGCAAGAGTTTCAGTATGGTGAATGCTTATGCATGCAATAGGATTCAACCAAACCTGGAGACCCTTCAGCAGATAGCTGTTATCCTACAGGTGGATTTAAAAGACCTGATAACCGATAAAGAAGAAAGGTGAAGCTCATGGAATATAAATTCAATGAAAATACACGTGTGCAGGTTCCTGCCGCTTTGCATTTGTGTAGGCTTGGATATACTTATTTGGACAATATAACAGAATATGACAGTAAAACAAATATTCTGACGGATGTATTTTTGCGCAGTGTTCAACGTTTGAATCCGGCACTGTCCGAATTACAGGCAAGACAATTGCTGAATGAAATCACATTGATACTTGACAATAATGACCTTGGAAGGGAGTTTTATAACAAACTGTCTTCCAATAGCAATATCAAGCTGATAGACTTTCAGGATGCTGATCGTAACGAATGGCATGTAACTACCGAATTCACTTGTGAAAACCAGGATAGCGGAGACAGTTTCAGACCGGACATAACATGTTTTGTAAACGGACTGCCATTAGCTTTTATTGAGGTCAAGAAGCCGAATAACCATGACGGCATTCTGGCAGAAAGAGAGCGTATCAACGTGCGGATGCGTAATGAAAAATTCAGAAGATTCTTGAATGTCACCCAGCTGATGATATTTTCCAACAATCAGGAATATGACAATGAAAACAGGGTTCCTATTCAAGGTGCGTTCTATTGCTGCTCTTCGAAGGATAAGGCTTTCTTCAATGTCTTCCGTGAGGCTGATAAAGATTTTGTGACGAAATATCCATATGAGGCAGTATCTGACAGTGTGGAGAAACAGATATTGCAACACCGGAATTGTGTCGTGATCAAGAATCTGCCTGATTATGAAACAAATAAAGATATAAATACACCAACCAACAGGATTCTAACGTCGATGCTCGGTAAAGAACGTTTTCTGTTTTTATTGAGATATGGTTTTGCCTATGTGGACAGAAAGATTGAACTGGAAGACGGCAGTAAGACTACACAGTTGGAAAAGCATGTAATGCGTTATCAGCAGCTTTTTGCTTCACTGGCCATTCGAAAGAAATTGGATAATGGTATCAAGAGCGGTATTATCTGGCATACACAAGGCAGTGGGAAAACAGCCTTGGCATATTATTCCGTACGCAGTCTGACTGATTTTTATGCGGCAAAGAATACAGCTGTAAAATTTTATTTCATTGTTGACCGCCTTGACTTGATGGAGCAGGCCAAGGATGAATTTGTGGCAAGAGGACTGTCTGTCAGAACTGCAAACAGCAGGGATGAATTGATGTCAGATATACGGAGCACGAATTTGACAGAAAATGCGGAGGGTAAAGCTGAGATAATGGTGGTAAATATCCAGAAATTCAAACAGGATTCTGCCAAAATACAGATTGATTCCAATTACAGCATCCAGTTGCAACGTATTTTCTTTATTGATGAAGCGCATAGAGGATACAATCCACATGGAAGTTTCTTGGCAAACCTATTGACAGCCGATAAGGATGCTATAAAAATTGCTTTGACAGGTACGCCTTTGTTAAAAGAGGAAAGGGAGTCTTGGCGTGTATTCGGTGATTACATTGATACCTATTATTACGACAAGTCAATAGCAGACGGTTATACACTGAAACTCATGCGGGAACCTGTCGAAACAATTTATAAAGAGAAAATAGAGAATATTCTTGACAAGCTGGCAGGCGGCATAGAAGTCAGAAGAAGTGATATTGACCGCAACAAGATCATTGAACATGAATCTTACCTCAATGCATTGATAGACTATATTATTGCCGATTTCCGTAGGTTCCGTATCGAACAGGCTGATGATACTGTAGGTGCAATGATTGTGTGCAAGACAAATCCTCAAGCCCGTGAAATGTATCGTTTGTGGCAAGAGCGTTTCAACAAAGCTTTGTATATCGAAGGGAAACATGATGAAAGTCTGATGTTGGCGGCTGAACCTATGATTGCCTATGGATATCATGCAAAACCTTTGAGAGCTTCTTTGATTTTGCATGATGAAGGAGACAAGGAAGAGCGTAAGGCGTACATTGATGAGTACAAGAAAAAACTATCAGTCGATGTCCTGATTGTCAATCAGATGCTTCTAACTGGGTTCGATGCTCCCCGTTTGAAGAAACTCTATCTAGGGCGAAGTCTGGACGGACACGATTTGCTGCAGGCATTGACAAGAGTAAACAGGCCATACCATAAATTTAAGTATGGTTATGTCGTTGATTTTGTGAATATCAAGGAAAATTTCGATGCTACCAATGACCGCTATCTGCGTGAACTGAATCGTACAGCCGATATTCAGGAAACAGGCGAAAAGGAAACAGTAGGAGAAGCTCTCATTGTAGATAAAGAGCAGATTGTAGAGCAGATAAAAGAAATCCGCAGCGTTTTATTCAATTATACGTGCGACAATCCTGAAGAGTTCAGAAAGGAAATAGATGAGATTGAAAACAAAGACAATCTATATACGCTCCGATCTACTCTTGAAAATGCCAAGGCAATCATTAACCAAGTAAGGGCTTTTGGCGATGAAGAGTTGAAAGATAAAATCAACAGTTTGCCTAAAGGTACTATTCCTACTCTGATCACTGAGGTTTCTCACCGTATAGAACGAATGAATTTTCTGGAAAGTACCGAACATAAGGCAGATGTATCTGGAATTATCAATGTCGCTCTTTCTGAACTGGAATTTGAGTTCAAAAAAGGCCTTTCAGAGGAATTGCGTATTATTGTCAATGATATTCGGGAGCGTTGTGAAAAGGTACAGGCTGAATTCGAAGCCAACTTTGACAAGGCGGAAGACAAGTATGTGATTTTAGCTGAAGAATTCCGGGAATACTTCAGAAAGAAAGGCTTCGTTCCTCAAAATACGCAAGAAGCTAAAGAAAGCATTGATTATATGGATTCGGTAATGAAAAAAATCCGTGAGATAAACCGTCGCAATAATATACTCAAAAAGAAATATCAGGGAGACGAGCGCTTTGTCCGTATCCACAAGCGTATAGAAGAAGAAAATGAAAAGCGAGAAAAGCCTCTTATTTCCAAAACTGAATACGAAATAGCAGAAAGTCTGTCAAAAATGAAGCGTGAGATTGATAACCGTATTTACCTGGATATAAACATTATAGCGAATGAGAACAGTTTCAAGCGGGACACATTGGCTATGATAGGCCATCAACTCGTCGACTTGGGGATAAAAGCGAGTCTTCCCGACAGGAAGTTCATCAACAATCTCATTGCAAATGAATATATAAACCAATACAATCAACTTTACTTGAGATAATATGGATGCAAATACCCAGAATATATCAGAAGCGACTATAGCCCTTATAGATTCATTGAAATCGACCACCTCCCATTTCGGCCTTGCCAATAGTGGTGGTGAGTACAAGATCATTACGGAAATGTTTCTGTATAAGTATTTCAATGATAAATTCGGATATGAGGCAAAGCAGGATAAAATATACGGAGAAAGATTGAGCAAGGCAGACAAGTGGGATGCGGAATATGATAAATTCACTGAAGAGGAAGTCGAAGATCTGTTCAGCTATCTTCCCGCATCTGTTCCGTTGCTTAAACCTGAGCATACATTGGCGCATTTGTATAATACTTCAGGAGCAGGAGATTTTTCTACACGTCTGGATGCGACACTGATTGACATTGCCAATCTGAATGCGGATACTTTTTCTGTTGTAACTTCAGGGAAAAGCAGAGTCAATATATTCAGTGCACTCACACAGTTTGTAACAGATCCGCAGAAAAGGGATGATTTTGCACGTTCATTGATGAGTTCCGTTGCATCATTCAATTTTGAAAGCGTTTTTGCAGAAAAATATGATTTCTTCTCACGGATATTTGAATATCTTATAAAGGATTACAACAATGCAGGGGGAGGGAAATATGCGGAATATTACACCCCGAGAGCCATCGCACAGGTAATGGCTCGCCTGCTGGTCGGAGATGAAGCAAACCTACGTGGAGTGACCTGTTATGACCCATCGGCAGGAACAGGTACTTTGCTTATGGCTTTGGCTCATCAGATAGGTGAAGACCGTTGTACGATCTTCAGTCAAGACATATCGGAAAAATCCAGTGAGATGCTCCGGCTGAATCTCATTCTGAACAATCTGTCAGGAAGTCTTCCTAATGTTGTACAAGGGAATACTCTTACGGAACCATACCACAAGGAAGAAAACGGATCTCTCCGAAAATTCGATTTCGTTGTGTCCAATCCGCCATTCAATCTGGATTTCTCAGATTTTAGAGATACATTGGCTTCTGATACGGTGCGTTTTTGGGCGGGAGTCCCATCTGTGCCAGCAAAGAAGAAAGAGTCAATGTCTATCTACTTGTGTTTTATCCAGCATCTTATCAATTCGCTGAAAACAAATGGCAAGGGAGCTATTGTCATTCCTACGGGATTCATTACAGCCAAAAGTAGTGTTGAAAGAAAAGTCCTGACGAAAATTGTAGATAACCGCTGGGTGTATGGCTGTATTTCTATGCCAAGCAATGTGTTCGCAAATACAGGTACGAATGTTTCCGTCCTGTTCTTTGACAAAGCTGCTTCTGCCGAGAAAGTCATATTGATTGATGCGAGCAAGTTAGGAGAGGAATATAAGGAAGGGAAAAATAAAAAACGTAGATTGCTGAAGGATGACATTGACTTAATTGTCAATACATTCAAAAATAAAGAAGCCGTAGAGGATTTTTCGGTTGCGGTAAGCTATGATGAAATAAAGGAAAAAGGTTATTCGTTGTCTGCCGGACAGTATTTCGACATCAAGATTGATTATGTAGACATTACTGAAGAAGAGTTCAATAACCGCATGGCAAATTATAAGGCTGAACTGTCACGGCAATTTGCTGAGAGCCATCGTCTGGAGGAGGAGATAATGAAGCAGTTGGATGCTTTGCACTTTAACGTAAATGTTGGAAATAATGAGTAAAGAATTGACCATCATAGATAAAGACTATATCCGGTGGGTGGAAGACCTTAGTGTACGCTATCGTCAAAGTCAAATTAGAGCAGCGGTGAGGGTTAACCGTGAGTTGCTTAAATATTACTGGGAACTTGGTCGTGACATAGAAGAGATGCGTGTGGAAGAACGGTGGGGTGAGAAAGTCATCAAGAATCTTTCTGTGGATTTACAGCGCAGAAATCCCAATGCCACAGGCCTTTCTCGAACCAACATATATTACGCAAAGAAATTCTATCTGCTTTATTCTCAGTATTTAAAAGTTGTTCCACAAGCTGTGGAACAATTACAAAATGGAAAAGTGCTACAACCTGTGGCAGAATCCTCGAAGCCTGTCCCACAAGCTGTGGGACAATTGGAAGAGATGCTTTTCTCCATACCTTGGGGACATCACCGTTACTTGATGGACAGATACAGTAAAGAACCAGCAAAGGCTCTCTTCTATGTGAGAAAGACGATGGAAGAGGGTTGGAGTCGCGACACATTGCTCAACTTTATGGACAACGGCCTGTATGAACGGGAAGGAAAGGCTTTGACAAACTTCACCCGCACATTGCCGGACACGACAAGTGATCTTGCACAAGAACTGACAAAAGACCCTTATAACTTTGCCTTTACAGGGATAACTCAACCTTATAATGAGCATATTCTCAAAGATGCACTGCTTGCCAATATCTCGCAATTCCTGCTGGAACTCGGTACCGGGTTCGCATACATAGGCAAAGAGTATAGACTTCAGATCGGACAAAAGGAGAAATTCATCGATTTGCTTTTCTACAACTTGAATCTATCATGCTATGTAGTGATTGAAGTGAAAATCGGCGAATTTGATTTTCAAGACCTCGGACAGTTAAGTGGCTACGTGGTCGCTTGTAATCATATTCTTAGAAAAGAGGGAAGAGACAACCCTACAATCGGTCTGCTTATTTGCCGCCAAAAGGATTCAATGCTTGCCCAATACGCATTGGAAGGCAGCAATCTCCCATTGGGAATATCTGAATATGAGCTATCAAAACTTTATCCGGAAAAAGTGGAGGGAACTATGCCTACTATCGAAGAGATTGAGGCAAGATTAGGTGAAAATCTAGATAGAAAACAAACTGAATTATGATTGACAACCTGGTTCAATGGGCTACCTTATTAAGCCCAATAATTAGTGTGATTGCTATAATTGTCGCACTACATGTAGCTCGCAGTTCATCGAAGGATGCACAAAAGCAGATTGCTGCAATTCGTCACTTGCTTGATGTATTCGTAGCTGCTAATAATCTGGATATAGTAGAAGCACAACGAAAATATCAACAGCAACTTGTAGAATTGGATAAAGAAATTGAAGATGCTCAAATGGAGGTTGATACAGTATACCCTTTTGTAGGAGGAGCAAGAATTGACCATATCATAGCAGCACAAGAAAAAGCAGAACAGAAAGCGCATCTCGATCAGTTATTGGCCAAGCGCAGGGAGATTGAGGTAAATCTATCTTTAATTCAAGATTATGTTAAAAAAGCAACACGGTAAATGGAATTGAAAAAATATAAGCTGGCAGACATTGCCGATTTTAATAAAAGCTCTATTAGCAAATCCGAAACATTTAAGGAGATTATCTATCTTGATACAAGCAGCATTACGGAAAATGTTGTTTCTGGCACTGTTATTATGAATACAAAAGAAGCTCCTAGCCGAGCACAACGTAAGGTAACTAATAATACTATTATTTATTCAACCGTTCGTCCTCGCCTAAAACATTACGGGATATTGAGTCTCCCACAAAATAATTTCATCGTATCAACAGGCTTTACAACTATAGATATAAAGGACTTATACAAAGACAAAATTGACCCGCGATATTTATATTTATTGCTTACCCAACCAACTATAACTGATTATATAGGTAACATAGCAGATACTGCTGTGTCTGCATATCCTTCTATAAACCCTTCCGATCTTTCGTCGTTATGTTTTATGTTTCCTGACCATGCTATTCAAAAGACAATAGCTGATATATGGAACAATTACGACCGAAAAATAGAACTTAATCGCGCGATAAATCAGAATTTAGAAGCGATGGCAAAACAGCTCTATGATTACTGGTTTGTGCAGTTTGATTTTCCAAATGAAAACGGAAGACCATATAAATCAAGTGGTGGTAAAATGGTTTGGAATGAGAAATTGAAACGAGAAATACCCAAAGTGTGGGATATATCTTTAATAAAAGATATCGCTACCACATATTCAGGAGGTACGCCTAAATCAACAAATATAGAATACTACAATAACGGAGAAATAGCTTGGATAAACAGTGGGGAATTGAATAGTCCTATAATCACGAAGACTACCAATTATATTACAAAATGTGGATTAGAAAATTCTAGTGCAAAATTATATCCAAGCAACAGTATATTGGTCGCAATGTATGGCGCAACAGCAGGTAAAGTTAGCTTGCTTACATTCGAGGCTTGTTCTAATCAAGCTGTTTGTGGTGTTATCCCTACAATAGAAAATATGTTATACTATGTGTATTTCCATATATCATCATTGTATAGCCATTTTATTACTATCAGTACGGGATCCGCAAGGGATAATATTTCTCAAGATACAATTAAAAATATCTTATTGCCCATACCAACAAAAAATATTCTGAAACTATTTGATGAGAAGATTGGAAACATTTACCAAATGATTGTAAATAACTACCAACAAATAGATTCTTTGACTAAGCAACGTGATGAACTTCTACCGCTTTTGATGAATGGTCAAGCTTCAGTAGGCTAAATTCCGTCCTTTCGGACTTCGTCCTCAGTCCGGTATTTACGGCTGTGCCTCGGCATGGCTCAAACTGCGTTTGGCTTGCATGTAAATTCTGATTTATACATTAATTCCATGTGATAACCGGGTGTTTGGTCAGGCGGACG
>ERZ791887.2024-NODE-2024-length-11798-cov-5.489824_pt1 | contig 11798 bp, 11 predicted proteins | sample MGYA00510157_ERZ791887 | MGnify/ENA primary metagenome ERZ791887 (study PRJEB30046, sample SAMN00792112) | human gut metagenome | study: EMG produced TPA metagenomics assembly of the A metagenome-wide association study of gut microbiota in type 2... | reverse complement strand
GGCAATCATTCCGCGATTAAAAGCTGGCAGCCCGAACGGGCTGACTGAGGGGTTTTCTTGCTCAGTTTACGGACAAACCCCTCCGCCTCACGTTCGTTCGGCACCTCCCCTTCCAGGGGAGGCATGGGCACTTCGTGCCAGCAGGTCGCTAAAATAGCGATACTTACTACATCATTTACAAATTGTTTACTCACGCAATCATCGTGCAGCGACACGAAAAAGACTTGCTTTTTGCAGGGAGATACTGTATAATCCAGGCAAGAAAGAAACAAAACCCATATGAAAAGGAGTTTAACACATGGAAATTCTGAATAATGAGCCCGAGCAGGAGCAGGAAGAAACCGAAATCCTGACCCTTACCGACGAAAACGGCAACGATGTGGACTTTGAGTACCTGGACTGCCTGGAGTACCAGGATAAGGAATACCTGGTTCTGATGCCCGCCGATGAGGCCGAAACCCAGATTGTCATCCTGGAAGTCGAGCCGGTGGACGACGAGAACGAAAATTACCTGGCCGTGGAGGATGAAGCTGTCCTGGATGCTGTGTACGGGATGTTCAAGGACAAGTACAAGGACGTTCTGACCTTCGAGGACTAAGGAAACTTTGAATGGAAACTCTGAATGAATCCACTTCGGCTGAACAGCGTTTTTTTCCTATCCGCGCAGTTCCAAAAACGGAAAATACAGACAGTATTTCTCTGCTTTCGGAACATTCGGCTCGTGAAAAATCTCTCGCTGTCAGCTCGCGCGGATTTCATCGGAATTTCCCTGACAGCAGGGAGCTGACGGATTTGCGTCAGCTCCATTTTTATACTGGAAATTCCTGAATTAAAGTGATATAATAACACATTATCGGTATAAAACCCGCCGCAGGAGCACACAACCGCCCCTCCGGCAAGCAGAGAAAGGAAATTTTTAAAGTTATGGGACTATCCTCCTCCTCCCCCTGGTTGAAATATTACGGCAATACCCCCGCCTCCATTGACTACCCCCATGCCACCATGTACCAGCTGGTGGAGCAGGCGGCAAAGCGGAGGCCTGACCATGTCGCCTATACCTTTATGGGCAAGAAAACCACCTATACCCAGTTTATGCGCCGCATTGAGGCCGCGGCCAAGGGACTGTACAAAATGGGCATCCGCAAGGGCGACCGGGTGACCATCTGCATGGCCAATACCCCCCAGGCGCTGGACTGCTTTTATGGCCTCAACCGCATCGGGGCCATTCCCAACATGATTCACCCCCTGTCTGCCGCCCAGGAGATCGCATTTTATTTGAATGCGTCCCATTCCAAGGCAATTCTGACGCTGGATCAGTTCTATTACAAGGTAGCGGAGATTCAGTCCCAGCTTGACGAGCCGGTCACCATCCTCATTGCCAAGATTGCCGATGAGCTGCCCGCACCCCTGAATATGCTCTACCCCATGACCAAGAACGCCCGAGAGGTGAAGAAACTGCCCAAGAAGGGCTATACCCTGTGGTACAAGATGGTGGAGAAGGGCAGAAAGCAAACGCTTCCTGCCGACGACGGAAAATATGACGAGTGCGGGGCCATTCTCTATTCCGGTGGTACCACCGGCACCACCAAGGGCATCATGCTTTCCAACCTGAATTTTAACGCCCTGGCGCTTCAGACCATTGCCGCCTCCGGCTTTACCATGGAGGAAATCTCCAATATGAAGATGCTGTCCGTTATGCCCGTGTTCCACGGCTTCGGCCTGGGCATTGGCATCCATACCCCTCTGGTGGCGGGCGGAACCTGCATCCTGGTGCCCCAGTTCAGCGTGGCAAGCTATGCGGATATTTTGGTGAAGCAGAAACCCAACCTGATTCCCGGCGTGCCCACGCTGTTTGAAGCCCTGCTGCGGGCGGACAAGCTGGAGGGGGTTGACCTGAGCTTCCTGCGGGGCATCTTCTCCGGCGGTGACAGCCTGTCCCCGGAACTGAAACGGAAGGTGGATGCCTTCCTGAAGGCGCATGGCTGTGCCGAACAGATTCGGGAAGGCTACGGCACCACCGAATGCGTCACCGCCTCTTGCCTGACCCCCAAGAGCTATGCCCGCGCCGGTTCTATCGGCGTGCCATTCCCGGACACCTTCTATAAGATTGTGCAGCCCGGCACCACCAACGAGGTGGAGCCAAATATTGAGGGCGAAATCTGCGTTTCCGGTCCCAGCGTCATGATGGGCTACATGGACAACCCCGAGGAAACCGCCTCCACCCTGCGCCGCCATTACGATGGCCGCATCTGGCTGCATACCGGTGACCTGGGACACATGGATCAGGATGGCTTCGTGTATTTCCGCCAGCGGATGAAGCGCATGATTATTACCTCCGGCTACAATGTTTACCCCTCTCAGTTGGAAAACATCATCGATGGCCACGAAAAGGTGCTGCTGTCCTGCGTCATCGGCGTGAAGGACCCCTATCGGGTGCAGCGGGTCAAGGCTTATGTGGTACCCATGCCCGGCGTGGAACCCAGCGAGGAGCTGAAGCAGGAGCTGCTGGAATATTGCTCCAAGCGCATTGCAAAGTACGCCATGCCCCGGGAAATTGAGTTCCGCACGGAGCTGCCGAAAACTCTGGTTGGCAAGGTGGCTTACCGGGTGCTGGAAGAGGAAGCAAACGCTGCCCAGGGCGTATGAAAAAGCGCATCTGGGAGCTGGACGCGGCACGGGGGCTTGCCCTCATCGGAATGATACTCATCCACTTCGTGTTCGATTTGACAGAGCTGACGGGGATACTCACCTGGCAGGAGCCGGGCTGGTTTCGGTTCCTGAAAAACCACGGTGGTGCGCTGTTCCTGGTGATTTCCGGCATCAGTGCCACTCTGGGCAGTCACCCGGCCAAACGGGGCGCGCAGGTGTTTGCCTGCGGAATGCTGTGTACGGCGGTGACCTACGGAATGTACCGGCTGGGCTTTGCCTATCGAAGCATCATTATTTATTTTGGTGTATTGCAATGCCTGGGGGTGTGTATGCTGCTGTGGTGCCTCTTGCGGCGGTGCAGCGAAAGGATGCTGCTGGTAATGGGACTGGTGCTGACGGCATTTGGCTTGTGGCTGGGCAGCCGTCCCGTGGAGGTGCCCTGGTATCTCATCCCCCTGGGTTTTTGCCCGACATGGTTTCAGTCCTCGGACTATTTCCCTCTGCTTCCCAATTTTGGCTGGTTCCTTATTGGCATATGGGTGGGGAAACGGTTCTATGGGGACGGGCAGACCAAATTTCCAATGGCAAAGGAAAGATATTATCGCCCCCTGTGCGCATTGGGGCGGCATTCCCTTTTGGTGTACTTGATTCACCAGCCGCTGCTGGCGGCAGTCGCCATGCTGCTGGCAAGGTAATGCGATGCAGCGCGAACCGCAGGGGCGGCAGTACCGCCGGACAATGACGCTTTGCGATGGGTCGACATACTCGTTGCCCCTACAGTCCGTGCGGGAAGCCTGTGCCATCCAACCAACCGCTCAATCTTGTCAGCTTCGGGCGGCTGATAGCCGCCCCGACAGAGCGCAAGCTGACTTTTGCCGCAATCAATGAGAGATGAAAGGAGAATCTCTATGAATAAGATAAAGCTGAAAAATCCTGGCTATCTGGCGCCGCTGTTTCTGGCGCTGGGGCTTGTGGGTATGTTTCTGTACAAGTGGCTGTTTGCCTATGTGGAGGATCCGGTGTCCGGGCTGCTGCCCGCCTTCACCGTGCCGGAGATTCTGCTGTGGGTGCTGACCGCCGGTGTTTGTGCGGCGGCCTTTGTGCTGACCCAGGGCACGACATTCGGCAGAATGGGCACTTCCGTTCCCGCAGTGAGTGATGTGCTGTTTGCGGTCGGATTTGTGACGCAGTTTCTGGCGGATGTCACGGGACCGGCGGCGCTGGTGCTGGTTTATCGTGTTTCCTGTGTCCTGGCAGCGGTGGCGCTGCTGGTAATGGCCTTTTTCACCGCAAAAGGGAAACGCCCGCCATTCCTGACGGAGCTGTTTCCCTGCATTGCCTGTGTGGTACATCTGCTCATCTGCTATCAGCTTTGGAGCGAGGTGCCCCAGCTGATGGATTATGTGATGGGGCTGGGGGCAGTGCTGTGCCTGAGCCTGGGCGCTTACTTCCGTCTGGCTGATGCAGCTGGACTGCCCGGAAAGCCCTGGAATAATGCTGTCGGCCTTATGGGTGTTTACTTCTGCACCGTTGCCGCATTCGCCGGAACGTTCAATCTGTTCTTCACCGCCGCGGCCATCTGGCTGGCCGGCACCTACGCCGGAATCACCGAGACGGAGGCAAAATGACCCCGCACACACAGCTTCTGCTTTCGGAAGGAGACGAAACGCCCTATGTGGTGCTGACCCGCTTTCTTGTGGATGCGGAATTGGATGATTTGATTGCCGGTGCGCCGGTGCTTTGCCGATTCATTCCCGCGCTGGAGGAAACCGTGAATTTTAACCAGCATTCCCCCCACCATGCCTATGATGTGTATACCCACATCTGCCATGTGACGGCAGCTGTGCCAAGGGAGGCAACGCTGCGGTGGGCGGCGCTGCTCCATGATGTGGGAAAGCCCGCCTGCTTTGCCCAGGACGAAACAGGCCGGGGGCACTTTAAGGGACACGCCCAGGTGGGCGCAGCTATGGCGGCGGAGATTCTTCGGGAGCTGGACGCACCGAAGCCGTTTGCGGCGGAGGTGGTGTGGCTGATTGACCACCACATGGAGCCGCTGCCCCGGAACGAAGCAGAATTGAGCGCTGACGTTGAACGGGATGGCCTGACGCGAACCAGACAGCTGCTGATTCTCAAGGAAGCGGATGCCCGCAGCAAGGGCGTGGTGGAGGGACAGAAGGATACGCTGCCCCATCTCCAAAGGCTGCAAGAACAGTTGGGTAATTGTATGAGTGCGTCATCTGCATCTTATAAATGATGGTATAAGCGCATGGCTTCACGTCGCCAACCGTAGGGGTCGCCTACGAGGCGACCCGAAGCTGACGCAACAGGGCGTTTCGATGAATGGTTTTCACCAAAGTCTTCTGAGTTCTTGGCTTCCCCCGGGGGGAAGCTGCTGAGCGTAGCGAGGCTGATGAGGGGTGGCGACAGGTTGGTTAATGAATGCAGCTGGATGAATGGAGACTGTTTTAGTTTCCACCATTCAACACAGCGTTGTGGAAATTTTAAGCTATCGCCGCCCCTCATCAGTCACGACAAAATATCGGTTCCGAGATGCCGATATTCATCGTGACAGCTTCCCCCCGGGGGAAGCCAAGGGGAAGGAACCATAAGCACTTCACAACCAATGCACCACGTTGTCCCGGAAGCGGCGGGTCGGCAAAATTGACGACCCCTACAGGGCGCATTCGATGATTGAGCGGATCCCATCATCCGCTGACTGCACGTCCGTGGAACTGTCCGGCGGTACTGCCACCAAAAAGGAGCAAAGCAATGTTTGATGACCCCAATAAGGCACTGAAAAATTTGCAGGCCAAGCTGATGGAGGCAGAGCAGCCGGAGGAGTTCTTCCAGCCGCTGCCCCCGGAGGATGCACCTGTGCAGAAATATACCGCAACCCAGACCCCGCCGGGAAAATCCAGCCACAAGGCCGCCCTGCTGGTGGCGCTGCTGCTGTTGGAGCTGGCGGCATTGCTTGCCGTGCTGGCATGGTGGCTGCTATGGTAGTGGGACGGTTTGCCCCCACCCCCTCCGGGCGGATGCACCTGGGCAACGTGTTCTCTGCGCTGCTGGCATGGCTCTCCGTTCGCTCCCAGAACGGCGAGATGGTGCTGCGGATGGAGGATTTGGACACCCAGCGCACCAGCGCCGAATTTGCCCAGACCCTGCGGGATGACCTCCGCTGGCTGGGGCTGACCTACGACCGGGAGACCCCGCCCCAGAGCCAGAGAAGCGGCACCTATGACCTTTATTTTGAGCGCCTGCGAGAGATGGAGCTGCTGTACCCCTGCTACTGTACCCGCAGTCAGCTGCACAGCGTCAATGCCCCTCACCTCAGCGACGGTACTTATGTCTACCCCGGAACTTGCCGGAACATGACCCGGGAGGAACAGGAGAAGATGAACCGCGCCCCCGCCTGGCGGGTGATGGTGCCGGATCGGGTGTGGAGCTTCACCGATCGGGTGCAGGGACATTATGAATTGAATCTCGCAACGGAATGCGGCGACATGGTGGTGCGCCGGGCAGACGGCGTGTATGTCTATCAGCTGGCAGTCACCGTGGATGACGGTGAGGCCGGAGTGACGGAGGTGGTGCGGGGCATGGATTTGCTCAGCTCTGCCCCGCGGCAGATGTATTTGCAGGAGCTGTTTGGCTTTCCTCATCCCGGCTATGCCCATGTGCCCATGCTGCTGGCACCGGACGGACGGCGGCTGAGCAAGCGGGAAAAGGATTTGGATTTGGGGCAGCTGCAACTGCGGCTTCGCCCGGAGCAGGTGCTGGGCAGTCTTGCCTATGCCGCCGGAATCATCGATGTCCGGGAGCCGGTTTCCGCCGCCGAGTTGGTGGGGGAGTTCTCCTGGGAAAAAATCACCGGCGATTCCATTTTCTTAAACGAGATTTTTTAGTCTGTACCGCAGGTTGGCAAGCCCGGCAAGACGATTGCATGAGTAAACATTTTGTGAATGATAGGGACTCTTAGCGACCTGCCATTCCCGGAACAGATGGGTACGTTGAATGGTGCAAGCTCCCGCAACCTCCTCTTGGCTTCCCCCGGGGGGAAGCTGGATTTTTTGCCAAGCGGCACTTCGGAACCGATTGGCAAAAAAGCCTGATGAGGGGCGGCGACAGGTTTGTTTATGAATGCAGCCGGATAAATGGCATTTGTTTCAGTTTTGTACCATTCAACGGGGATTTTTGAACTTTCTAGCTCTCGCCACCCCTCATCAGCCTCGCTTCGCTCAGCAGCTTCCCCCCGGGGGAAGCCAAGGGGAATAAACCATAAGCTGAATCCACACAATGCAGCTGGTTGTTCCATATCTTCATGCTAACAATGCGATCATATAATTTTAACTAATGCAATCGTCCTGCAAGCCCAGGGGGCTATACAAAACCGGGTGCCATACCATTCAACGAAGTACACCCCCTCAGTCAGATTTGTCGGTTCCGAAGTGCCGCCAAATCCGACAGCTCCCCCAGAGGTGGAGCCGAGACGGCGCTGCATAAATACCGAAATCCCATTCGCTGATTTTCAGTGATGCAGCATAGAAATATTACAAACAGAAGGAGCATATGATGATGAATAAACCTGTACTTGTTGTTCTGGCAGCCGGCATGGGCAGCCGCTATGGCGGGCTGAAGCAGATTGATGCCCTGGGCGGCAATGGTGAGGCCATCCTGGACTACTCCATTTACGATGCCTATCAGGCCGGATTCCGCACCGCTGTCATCCTGATCAAAGAGGCCATCCGGGAGGACTTCATGGCCACTGTGGGCAAGCGCCTGGCTTCTTCTCCCATGGAAATCCGCTATGCCTACCAGGAACTCAATAAGCTCCCGGCGGGCTACAGCGTCCCCGAAGGCCGTGTGAAGCCCTTTGGAACCGGCCATGCCATCATCTGTGCTGGGGAAGAAGTGGGAAATGCCCCCTTTGTGGTTATCAATGCCGATGATTTCTATGGCCGCACCGCGTTCCAGAAGATGTATGAGTTCCTGTCGGCTGCCACTGACCCCTTCGACTATTGCATGGTGGGCTATGAGTTGGGCAAGACCGTTACCGATAACGGCAGCGTTGCCCGGGGCGTGTGCAGCACCGATGCCCAGGGCAATCTGACCACCATCACCGAGCGCACCCGAATTGAAAAGTACCCCGGCGGCATCCACTTCACCGAGGATGGGGAAACCTGGACGGATTTGCCCGCCGACACCACCGTGTCCATGAATTTCATGGGCTTCATGCCCAGCTTCCTGGAGGAAGCAAAGGAGCTGTTCCCCAAGGCACTGGATGAAATTCTGGCGAAGAACCCCTTGAAGGGCGAATATTTCCTGCCTGCCATTGTCCAGCAGATGCTCACCGAGGGGCGCGCCACCATGAAGGTGCTCACCTCCCCGGATAAGTGGTATGGCGTGACCTATGCCGCCGACAAGCCGGTGGTGGTGGATGCCCTGAAGAAGATGACCCGGGAGGGTCTTTATCCCGAAAAGCTGTCCTAACCGGCTGTTTCCTGCAAACCGTTTACCCGCTTTCCCGCAACTGGAGGTGTATCCATGGCAAATTTTACCCGCAGAGCAATCAAAGAAACCTTCCTGGAGCTCCTGGAGGAGCGCCCGTTGGCAGACATCACCGTAAAGGATATTGTGGAAAAATGCGGCATCAACCGCAATTCCTTCTATTACCACTATCAGGACTTGCCCGCTCTTCTGGAGGAAATCATCCGGGAGGAGGCCGAGGGAATCATCTGCAAGTACCCCAATGTGAATTCCATTGTGGAGTGCTATGATGCCCTGATTGAGTTTGCTTCCCACCGCAAGCGCGCCATCATGCACATCTACCGCAGTGTTAATCGGGAGATGTTCGAGCAGTATTTGATGCAGGTCAGTGAGTATTTTATCCGCAGTTATGTGGATGCGGCTTTTGGGCGCGTGGAGATTTCCGCGGAGGATCGGCAGACCATCATTGACTATTATAAATGCGTGGGCTTTGGCCTGGTGCTGGATTGGCTGAACAGCGGCATGAATGAAGACCGGGCGAAAGCCATGCGTCGGATGTTCCTCTTAAAGCGGGACTTGAGCGAGGAGGTAGCCCAGCTGCTGAGCAGCCAGGTGTGACAGAGATTTTAGAAGGTCAAAAAAACAGCTGCATTCCGATGAAACGGAGTTGCAGCTGTTTTTTTGCAGGGTTGCAGCAGGGGAGATGAGCGCAGTAAAAATCGGCAAGCCCGGATGGACTCGCCGAAAAATCTATCGATTCCCTTTGGCAGTATTGAGGGAGGCAATCAGCAGCTTTTTTACTTCAATGCACTGGACATTTCTGCATTCTCCGTTCCTTACTTCTTCACTTTTCTCTCTTACTTCTTACTTTCCAAAAAACGGCCCCGGATAATCGTGAAAAGTGAATAGTGAAGAGATAAGAAGTAAAAAACGGCGAGCTGAAGTCCTGCTCGCCGTTTTTTGGTGACCCGCCGGGGATTCGAACCCCGGACCCACTGCTTAAAAGGCAGTTGCTCTGCCAACTGAGCTAGCGGATCAAAGTTTGGCTGGGATGGCCGGATTTGAACCGACGAATGCCAGAGTCAAAGTCTGGTGCCTTACCGCTTGGCGACATCCCAATATGATGGTGTATCGCGCCCCAGGTCGGACACACAGGGGATTATACCATGACTACGCCCGGTTTGCAAGTACTTTTTTAAGCGAATGATAAAAAATATTGGGAAACTCCTTTGGACGGACTGTATGGAACTGTGGCGCAAAGCGCGGGGGCGTGAATAGTGAATAGGTAAGAGGTGGAAACGCCCATGAAAAAATTATCTATCCACCGTTCACGGTTCCCTGAGTCCTGAAAGGGCGTTTCCGGGGCACACACAAGAAGGGTTTGGGTGGTGTCGTCACCGGGCGGGGTAGGGCTCTACCGTATCGGTACAGGGTTCGCAGCGTCATCGTCCGGCACACTGCTGCCAGGGGCAACGATGACCTCCTTACAGCGGGCGGCGATTTCTCTGGCGCGGGCGATGGCCTCCTCTGGAATAGGAGCGCCAAGGGGGACGACAACCATTTCTGCGGCCAGCAGCCGGGCAAGGCGGACATCTACATCGTTCTCATATAGAATGCCGGTGGCAAAGGGGATGCCCCGGCGTTGCAGGTCACGGTAGACGGGAATGCCGCTGCCGTTGCCTGCTACTACAAACACCTGAGGCTCGCCCACGGGCTTTGCCAGCTCAATGCTGCCAAACAGGGGATCATAAAATCCTGCACGGATGTCATACAGCTCACGGATTCGCTGCTCCTGGAAAATCTCGTCCGGGGTTCCGGCGGCAAAGAGGGAATCGCCCTTGATGGTCATGATGCGGTCGGCTGCCTTTTCCGCCAAATCAATTTCATGCAGGCTCATGAGTACGGTGATGTTCTTCTTCCGCGCCATTTCCGTGAGGATGGATAATAGCTCCAGCTTGTGCCGCACATCCAAAAAGGAGGTTGGCTCGTCCAGCAGAATCAGCTCTGGTTCCTGAGCAATGGCACGAGCAAGCAACACCCGCTGCCGCTGTCCGTCACTGATGGCGGTAAAGTCCCGGTCGGCAAGGTCGGTGGCGTGGACAGCTTCCAGTGCCTCGTCCACCTTCTGCTCGTCCTCCTTCCGCAGAATGCCAAAGCGCCCGGTATAGGGGTAGCGTCCGGTTGCCACAATGTCCCGGCAGGTGGTCAGCTCCACCCGAATGCGTTCGGTGAGAATGACGGCGATTTTTTTGGACAGCGCCTGGTAGGAATAGCTTGCAATCGGCTGCCCTTCAAACAGGACACTGCCGGAAATAGGGGGCAGCTCCCGAATGATTGTTTTTAGCAGCGTGGATTTCCCTGCGCCGTTGGGGCCGATGAGCGCCACAATCTCTCCCTTTTGAATTTCCATGGAGATGTTCTGCACCACCGGTACATCCTGGTAGCCGATGGATAATTTTTTCAGTTCCAGATAGGCCATTATTTTCGGCTCCCTTTCTGCCGCAGCATCATGTAAATCACCACCGGTGCGCCGAACAGAGAAGTGACGGTGCTGATGTTCAGCTCTGTGGGCGCAAAGGCGGTGCGGGCGATAAGATCACAGAGCATACACAGCACGCCGCCCCCCAGGAAGGAGGCCGGAATCACCAGCAGTGGCTTGGAGGAGTTCAGACAGCGCTTTATTAAGAACGGAACAGCGATGCCCACAAAGGAAATTGGTCCGGCATAGGCCGTCACCGTTGCCGAGAGAATGCTGCTCAACACGATTAAAGTGGTGCGGAACACCTTGATATTTACCCCCATGCTTTGGGCGTAGCTCTCCCCCAGCTGATAGGCGTTGATGGGTTTTGCCAGCAGGAAAACCGCGAAAAAGGTGATGCCGATGGTGATGGCGGCAATGGCAACGCTGTTCCAGTTCATGCCGGAGAAGCTGCCCTTGCTCCAATTGTGCAGGTTTACAATTTCACTGTCGGCGGCGAAGGTGACCACAAAATCCGTAATGGCGGTGCAGATGTAGCCCACCATAATACCGGCTACCAGCAGCGTGGACATCCCCCGGATGCGCCGGGAGAACAGCAGAATAAAGCCCACACTCACCAGCGATCCCACGAAAGCCGCAGCAATCATGGCAAAGGAGGAGACGCTGCCAAACCACTTCATGCAGCCAATCATGGCAAAGGCCACTGCCATTTTGGCGCTGCTGGAAATACCCAGCACAAAGGGCCCCGCCACGGGGTTGGCGAAAAAGGTTTGCAGCAGGAAGCCGGACAATGCCAGCGCCCCGCCCAGAATGGCTGCCATAAAAATCCGGGGCAGCCGAATTTTCCAGATGATGTTCACTTGGGTGGTATTGCCGGTTTTGGTAAACAGTATCTTTAAAATTTCATCCACCGGAATGGACACATTGCCGATGCGGATATTCAGAATAATAATCAGCAGAAAGGCGGCAAGCAGGGATGCAAAGACCGTCACTACCCGTATCGTTTGCTTCTTCATTTTATCACCCGATGCAGAAAGGTCATGTCCCCTTCGTCCCCGCCGGTGAGCGCAAGATGGATGTCCCAAATCATTTGCCCCACAATGTCCGTTTTCTGGTAGAAGTCCTTCCCGGTGCAGTAGACATCTCCGGTCTGGACGCCCGGAAAGCCGCCTCCCGTGCCTAAGTC
>ERZ791887.2016-NODE-2016-length-11808-cov-4.034885_pt1 | contig 11808 bp, 6 predicted proteins | sample MGYA00510157_ERZ791887 | MGnify/ENA primary metagenome ERZ791887 (study PRJEB30046, sample SAMN00792112) | human gut metagenome | study: EMG produced TPA metagenomics assembly of the A metagenome-wide association study of gut microbiota in type 2... | reverse complement strand
CCAGCAGCGGAAGTGCCTGCGGACTGCCCACAGCGTAAAATCCGAGGCTGGCGGTCAGCAGCAATACCCAGCGCCGGCTCGGCGGCAGCATCCAATGCAGGGCCAGTACGATAGGAAAAAGCAGCACAAAAGCGGGTGCGGTGAAATTCATAAGTGCCCTCCTATCGGCCACATGGCGGCGGCGCAGGGAATCAACAGACAGAGCAGCATTGTGCGGGTGGACACATCCAGTACCAGCGCTGCCAAAACCACCGCAGCACCCGAAACCATGCCGAGCGCTGCGGCCCATGTCCGGCGATGGGCCGCCAGTGCCAGCACAGTGGTCAGTGCAGCCAGAGCGCAGACAAGAATCATGGCGCAATCCCCTCCCCTTGCAGTTGTTTTGTCAGTGCATCAATGACCTGTGCCGTGCGCATAGTCACCCCGTTTGTGGACAGATGGTTGTCGGTGCCGTAGAAATACCGCCCGGGCATCAGGGAATCCTGCAGCGGCGTCAAGAACACAACATCGAGATTTTCTCGGAAATACGCATCCAGCGCGGCCACAGCCTCCGGCGTGGAATCCGCCGAAACGGCGCGGCTGTTGCGCGGGCTGTACGTCAGGTACACCCGCACGCCGTCTGCCGCAAAGCGGTCAAACTCGGCGTTGGCGGGGGCTATATACGTGTCATACGGGAAGGACGCTGTTGTGTAATCCACAGGCAGTCCGTAAATCGGCGTGTCATCGACGGCATCGGGGCGGTACAGAACATAGTCACCGTACTCGTTGTAGCTCGGCGTGTCAACGGCATTTCCGTCCTCGTCCAAATCGGACGGCGAGACGGCATAGCTGCGCGCCGCCATGTCTGCGCGGGTCTGCAAATAGGAGCCAAGCGCCGAAAAAACGCCGCTGTACTGCTGTAAATTGAGCCGTGCGACAACGTCGTAGTCAGCCTCGGCCATACAGAAGAAGGCGTCGTCAAAGGCGTTTGTCGTGCAGAACTGGCGCTTGGCGGCGTCAAATTCGGGCGAGAGCAGCAGCAGATCGCCGGGGCGCATCTGTGCGCGAATCAGCTCGAGCTGCGGCAGCGCATTGGTGTAGGCGAACACACCCATGTTCACGACCTCATAATGGGGCAGGGCAGCATCCAGCGCGGCGCTGTCATACCCGAACCGCGCCGAGGAACCGGAGAACAGCACAAGCTTCTGCGTATCGGCCAATGAGAGCAGGCGGTCGTACTTATCGGCGAACGTCGCGTAGTAGCTGCCGCTGTAGACGGGCGCAGTCGCGGCATTGATGTACAATGTTTGCAGGCTTGTGCAATCTTCAAATGCGTAATCGCTGATCTGCTGCAGGTTGTCAAACAGGGTCACGCTCTCCGCGGCGCTGCCGCTGAAGGCCCCGGGCTGCACGCGGCGCAAAGTATCCGGGAAGATGACTGTTTTACAGGGTGCATCGGCAAAGGCCCCCGCCGCAATTTCCACGACGGGTGCGCCGCCCAGCGTATCGGGGATGACAAGCACTTCTCCCCCGCCCTGCCAGCCCGTTATAGCTGCGGCGTCGTTTTCAACCGTGTAGGTGAACTCCGCGGCGTCGTTTTGAGCAGCCCACTGCGCGTAAAGCCGCGCGCCGGGCTCGTTCCGGCTGCCCAGCCCAACGGCCTGACCACTGCCGTCCGGGGCGGTGTTCCACCCCGTCAGCGTGTACCCGGGGCGGGTGAACAGCGCACCGTCGATGGCGGTGTTCAGCCGCAGATGGTTCGCGGTGACGGGCACAGTGACCCAGCCGCCGCCGCAGTTGTCATTATAATACAGCACAGTATCGCTCTTTTCCGCGGTCACTGCCACGGCAACGGAGTAGCGGACATCGGGCAGCGTCAGGATGTACGCCGCGCCGGTGCGGGTAAGCGACGCACCGGGATAGTCAGCGCCCGTCAGCGTATAGCCGTCGGCCTGGGTCAGGGTAAAGGTCACACTCTGCCCCGGGGTAACGGCTGCGGTCTGGGTCTGCGCTGTAAACGCAGGCGAGGATTCCAAAACGATGCGGCACTGCACCGTAGGGGCTGCCGGGGCGGCGGCACAGCCTGCCAGCAGAACCAGCATGGCAAGAATAAGCATCAGGCGGCGCAAGTGAGCACATCCTTTCAGAAAAATCTGTTTTTTACATCATAATACAAAATACCCCGGAGAGAAAGCCCCCCGGGGTGTGGATGAGGAAAAAGCTGTCACGATGAAGTGACGCGGGAATGGCGCATACTTACTGCTCGTTCACATTGGTGAACGCGGCAATGATGTTCAGCACCACGGCAATCAGCAGCGCGGCCGTGCCGTAGATGGCGCTGGACAGGTCAGCCATCGTCTGGGCGTTGTTCGTAAAGGTCATGATCGAGGCGATGGTGTTGACGCGGGGGCTGATGAACTGTACGGCAGCTACGACCAGCGTGATACCGGCAACTACGCTCATCACATCGGCGGCGATGGCCAGCTTCTTGTCCAGCACGACGCGCAGCACCAGTGCAAGGATGGCGATGACGGCGCAGCCGATGACAACCGGGCTGGTGCCGATCTTGCGGAAGGAATCAGTCCCGGCGTTGACAATGCAGAAGCCAAGGCCGACAGCACCGGCAACGGCGGTCAGAAGCGACAGGATCAGACCTGCGCCCTTTTTATTCGTAGAACTCATGGTTTGCACTCCTTTACTGCTTCTTGGATTTGCGGTCATTCAGCACATACATGGCGGCGGCCAGTACGGTCAGGGCGGCAAAGACGACCTGCACGGCAACGAGGGCGTTGTCATACCAGGTGCGCACGCTGACAAGGCGGGTGCTGCTGGCCATGCCGTCCAGCGCGTTGGAGTTGGCCAGCGCGTAGGCCTGCCATGTCATGGCCTGCTTGATGGCGCTCATCAGCTCGGTGTCCTGACCAACATTCTCGGTGGTCCAGTAGGCAAACTTTTCGCTGACAGCGGCCATCGTGTTCTCACCGGTGAAGGTGGTCATCGTGCCGCCGTTGAGGGCATACTCCTTCAGCACGGCGTAGTTGGGGTTCATGATGAAGTCCTGGCTCTCCAGACCCTTGAAGCCCCACTCGCCGCGCAGAATGTTCTTGAGCAGGCCGGTGTGGGCGTTGGCAGCGGTGATGCCGACACGGTTGAAGGCGGTCATGATGCCCAGAGCGCCGGCATCCTCGATGGCGGCCTGGGTGCCGCGCAGCTCGTTCTCGCGGGCCTGCTGCTCAGTCATAAAGACGGAAACGCCGGTACGGTTGATCTCGGTATCGTTGAAGGCGAGATGCTTGGGGGCGATGATAACGCCGTACTCCTTGCCGCCGCTGATGAAGGCAACGGCCTGACCGGAGGTAAGGACGGCATCCTCGGAATAATACTCATGGTTGCGGGCGTTGTAGGGGGAACGGTGCAGGTTGGTGCCGCAGCCCCAGAAGATGGTCAGGTTGCTCCACAGGCTGTAGTTGCCGCAGATCTTGCCGTACTCGTTGGCAAGGTCTTTGTTGAAGGTCTGGGCAATGACGGTCTCGTTGACCATTGTGCCGAACTTGTATGCGAGGTTGGGGTCGTTGGCATCCACGGCGCAGGGGTCAGCACCGGCTTTGTCGGTGTTGGCATACTGGCCGAGAGGATAGCTGTAGATGCCGTTGGGGCCATCGTTCTGGATGGTCTCGGGGCTCATGATAGACTCGATGGCCTTGGTGGAGGTGCCGCCCAGACCCAGACGAATCATGCCCTCCTCCAGGGTGAGCTGATCCATCAGCAGACTCCAGCGCTCATCATCAAGGTCAGTGACCCCCTTCAGGTCAGCCAGAGTCAGGCCGTTGTCGGCACCGAAGGTGACGGTGGACGGATCGCCGTTTGCGTTGATTTCATAGATGTCATTGTCCAGAATGCCGAGCATCTCATCGGAGGCGGTCAGATTCTTATAGGTCTTGGGGAAAGTGCCTTCCCAGTCGGCACGGGTCAGATAGGTAGCAGTGCCGGGCAGCCAGTAGTTGACATCCATGTCAGCCAGCTGGTTCTCCACAGCGGTGCTATTCTTGGTCGTTGCGAAAGTGGTGGTGTCCTGAGAGCCCAGATTCCAGCCCTTGGCCTTGTCTGCGTCACCGCCGACATCCTGACCCTCGGCAGCCAAAACGTTCTGCACAGCCTCGTGTGCGCCGTTGCCGATGGTGAAGTAGTAGTCGCCTGCATCGAGAATGTAGCAGCCCTTGGTGCCTGCGGCGTTGTCAGCCGTGGAATCCCAGCTGGCCATATTCTGCATATCAGCGGTGATGGTCACGGTCTCGGAAGCGCCGGGGGCGAGCTCTGCGGTCTTGCCGTAGTCCAGCAGCTGGACAGCGGCCTTCTCGACGCCGTGTTCCTTGTCATAGTCGGTGTAGGGCAGGCTGACATACAGCTGCACAACATCCTTGCCGGCCACGCTGCCGGTGTTGGTGACGGTCACTTTGGCGGTGACGGTCTCGTTCTCAAGGTCCACATGCAGATCATCCAAAGTCTGGGTGAAAGTGGTGTAGGACAGGCCGTAGCCGAACGGATAAGTAACCTCATCGTCATAGTTCCAAGCGCTGCCGGTGGAGGAACCGACGGTGGAGGAAGCGTTGCCTTGGTTCATAACGGTGTCAAAGTAACGGGTCTCATAGTACTTGTAGCCGATGTAGATGTTTTCTGCCTCGACAATGGCATCATTCATCTTAATATCGGGGTTGGCATTGGTCCACTGCAGGTCGCCAAAGTTCTGTGCAGCGGGAGAGTTTGCGTTCTTGACGGCATAGGTATCGGTCAGATGACCGGAGGGGCTGACCGCACCGGAGAGAATGTCGGCCACACCGTAGAAGCCGTAGCCGCCCGGCAGACCGACCTGCAGGATGGCGTCAACACCGACGTTGTCCTCGATCTCCTGCACCTCCATGGCGCTGGCATTATTCAACAGAACGATGACCTTGCCGCCGTTGGCCGCCTTGGCGGTGACGGCTGCATTGATGAGGTCGCGCTCGTCGTCGGACAGGCCCAGCGGGTCAGTCTGGTTCAGGTTCTGGGTGGGATCAACACCGGCGGTGCCGGGGTTGTAGCTGCCGTTTTCAGAGGCGGCGCGGGCAATCGTGACGATCATCACGTTGTTGTCGTTCATGCTGTCTTTCCAAGCGGCGTTCTGGCCGTCCAGCGCAGCCTGACTCGGCTCCTTGCTGGAGAAAACGCCGGTCGTGGAGGGAGCCGTGATGTGGTTGTACTCAATCGTACCGCCCCAGCTCTGGACTTCGGACTTGAAGGTAGGCTGCAGGGCCTCGTACATATCGGCCACAGTCTGGTTCAGACCAAAGCCCTTTGCCTTGAAGGCACCGACCATATCGACTGTATCGGCATCCGTGCCGGTGTTCTCCACAAGGCTGGAACCCATATCGCCGCCCTGTACGGGATAGTAGCTGGAGAAGCCCAGAAGGGTGATCTTCTGGGTCTCATCCTGCGTCAGCGGCAGTGCGCCGTTGTTCTTCAGCAGGACGCTGCCCTCTTCGCTCATCCGCTCACCCACGTCCTGAATGCCGTGCAGCAGCTCGGTAGTGGAGGTGTAGTCGGATTTGAAAGTATACAGGTCAGTGCCGTCGGAGTTCTCGGTCACGAGCTTGGTGCTCTTGGTGCCCAGGAACTTGTCAATGTCGGTGCGGAATCCGTCCACGACGGTTGAGGCGCAGACACTGAGCGCCAGCAGCGACGCCGTGGCTGTGGTCACGCCGCGCCAGACGCGGCGGCCGGATTTTTTCTTACTCATGTTTTTCCTCCTTGTGTATCCTTGTGTATATCGTAATCGCGTGTAGGGCGCGTTACTTCTTGCTGCGTTCCTTGATAGCCTTCTGCTCCTCGGGCAGGTTTTTCTCAACCGTCCAGAACAGGATCAGGATGACGGCGCCGATGATATAGCAGACGGTCTCGACCCAGATATAGCTGACGGAGATCGCGGTCTGCACACTGGCGGTCTGGGCGGCGGTGCCCAGAGCGACGTCGGCGGCTTGGTTATAGCCGCTGCCGTTCAGCATGGCGCTGAAAATGGAGTTGCAGATCGGCGTGGCGGCGACCATAAGGGAGCTGTAGATGCTCATGGTCAGACCGTCGGTGCGGATGCCGGTGCGGTACTCAATGTGGTCGATAACGTCGGCAATCATGGCCAGGATCAGATAGCAGGCCGGGGAAGAGCCCAGACACTTGAGGGCCACGCCGATGGCGACCGGCACAATGTTGCCGCCGCCCAGACCTGCGATGATGCCGCCCACGGCACCCAGCAGCATGAAGCCGCCGCAGACCAGACGCTTACCGAACTTGTTGGCCAGAGGTACCACAAAGACCGCAGCCACGGCCATCGGGATAGCGCCCATGATACTGAGCAGGCCCTGGGAGGCGCCCCATGCGTCCGCCGTGCCGAAGAAAGTGTTGTCAAGAACCCATTTGCAGAAGTAGCTCATGGAGCCGTTCTTCATCGCGCCGCTCCACTGGAACAGCATATAGAACGCCATGACGATCCACCACATGCGGTCACCGGTAACGGCCTTGAGCTGCTCGCCCAGCGTGGCGGACTTGGCAGGGGTCTCGGTGTCGGCGCGGCCTTCCTCGGTGACGCGCTCACGGGTGAAGAGGAACTGCAGGTAGATGGTCAGTGCGCTGAAGATGGCGACGGCCAGCATGGTGAGGAACCACAGGTGCTGGTTCTCCTTCAGCGCGAAGGAAACGAGCATCGGGAATACCATCGAGCCGCAGCCCATAACGCCCAGACCCGCCACGTTGGTGAAGGAAGCCAGCGCACCGCGCTGCTTGCTGTCACGGGTGGAAACGGGGATCATGGTGGAGTTGGCGGTGTTGTAGATGGGGTAAGCGACCGCGTAGTACAGGTTGTACGCGATGGCGATCCAGACCATCTTGGCCATGCCCTCAAACGGCACGATAAACATCAGCACACTGGCGACGGAAAGGGTCAGCGCGGAGAGCAGGATCCACGGGCGTGCCTTGCCGGCCAGAGCCTTGGTGTGCTCAATCAGCTGACCGACGATGAGGTTGGACGCCACGATGAGCACCGTGGAGACCAGCTGCAAGGTCGTCAAAAAGCCAAGATCTAGCTTGAGGACATCGGTGAAGTAGTTCTGCAGGATGCTGGTGAAGATGCCCGAGGAAAGCAGTGCGCCGAAGGGGCCGATAAAATAGCCCAGCAGCATTTCCGGCATCTTGACGTCGTCGCTGGTGATACGGGACTTCGTCAGCGGCGAGGACCAGAAGTAGGATTTCGAGGTTGACATGATAGAGAGTCACTCCTTCTTTGTGTATATAAGCAATTTGCTTACAGTATGCTTTTACGCCTTTGCCGTAACGGTATATTCCCCGCTGCCAAGCACCTTTTCTTCCCCGCTCGGCAGCACGACGGTGCATTCGGTGCCGACGGGCACCGCCACGGTCATCGTCATCTCGCCGTCCGCGATCTTCCATGCAGCCTTGATCACGCCGTAGGGCGTGCCCACCGTGCCTTCAGCCTCGGTGATGCCGCCGCCGACCACCGGCGCAAACTTGAACTTGCGGTACCCGGCCTCTGTGGGCTCCACACCCAGCACGCGGCGGTAGAGGAACGCGCCCACCGCGCCGCTGGCGTAGTGGTTGTACGAGATCATCATGTCGGTCCCGTCGTCGCCGATTGGGCACTCGCCGTTCTCGTCCAGACCGTCCCAACGCTCCCAAACCGTGGTTGCGCCCACGCGGACCTCATACAGCCAGCTGGGACACTGTGTGTTCAGCAGCATCTTGTAGGCAGTGTCGGCGTGACCGTTGTCGGCCAACGCAAACAGGATGTACGGCGTGCCCGGGAAGCCTGTGCCGATCTTGTAGTCGTTCTTCTCAACCAGCTTGACCAGATTCTCGGCAGCCTTCGCCTTGACGTTTTCAGGGAACATATTCAAGTACAGAGGCAGCACATAGGCGGTCTGGAATTCTTCCTTCGTCTTGCCGTTTCCATCGGTCAGCACACTGCAATAGGCATCGGCCACCTTACGGCTCAGCTCCTTGTACTTGGCGGCGTCCTCGGTCTTGCCAAGGATGCGTGCAATTTTCGCCAGTGTGCCGCTGGTGTTGCACAGGGACGCCGTGGCGGTGTACTTGCTGCGGGCCTGCCACTGACTCATCTTCGGCACATCGGGGGCGACCCAGTCGCCAAAATGCAGCGCCGACGGCGTGTGCCAGATGTAACGGTGCTTGCCGATGCCGAACCCGGCCCAGAAGCAGCACGCCTTGACGTACTTCTGCATGGTGGGGTACATCATACGCAGCACGTCCAGGCTGCCCGTGGCCTCGTATAGAGCCCATGGCACCAGCACGCAGGCGTCACCCCACCAGTCCACGGCCATCTCGGGCATTGTGGCGGGGAAACCGTAGCCCTGCACAGGCACGGTGTTGGGGATGCCGCCGGTGGGCAGCTGCTCGGCCTTGACATCGCGCAGCCACTTCTCCAAAAAGCGGCTCAGTTCAAAGTTGTACAGCGCGGTGGGCGAGAACACGGCAATGTCTCCGGTCCAGCCCATGCGCTCGTCGCGCTGGGGACAGTCCGTCGGTATATCAACGAAATTCGACTTGGCGCCCCATGTAATGTTGGACTGCAGTTTGTTCAGCATCTCATTGGAGCAGCGGAAGGAACCGCTGTGCTCCACATCGGAGTAGAGCGCTACGGCCTCGATTTCCAGATCCTTCGCATCGACGCCCTTGACCCCCGCATAGCGGAAGCCCATATAGCTGAACCGCGGGCTGTAGGTCTGCTCGCCGTCGCGGCAGGTGTAGGTCGCCGTGGCCTTGGCCGTGCGCAGGAAGGTTGTGTTTAAGCTGCCGTCGGGGTTCAGGATCTCGGCGTGGCGCACGGTCACGACCTGCCCGGCCTTGCCGTTGAATTTGATGCGGACAACACCCGCAAGGTTCTGGCCGAAGTCGTAAATCGTCTCGCCGTCGGGGGCGGTCATCACGGCCACAGGCTTGCGCACCTCGTGGGCCTTGACCGGGGCACCGTAGTCCGCCGTGATGGCGGGGGTGACTTTCAGCGTCTCGGGCGCGGCGTTGTGCCAATCGCTGATTTCCTGCGTGGCATCGTAGGTCTCGCCGTCATACAGATCCGCCATCCGCACGGGGCCGCTCTCGCTGACCTGCCATGTAGCGTCGGTGCCGATGGTCTCCGTCGTGCCGTCCGTGTACTCGATGCGCAGCTCGGCCAGCAGAGCCTGACGGTCGGCAGTCACGCGGTTTTTGCGGGTAAACACAAAGCTGCCCACCGCCCAGCCGCCTGCAACCGTGAAGGTCAGCGTGTCGTCGCCTGTCAAAAGTGCCGTTACATCGTATGTCTGATACTGCAAATAGGACTTGTAGCTCGTGAAGGCGGGGGCGAAGTATTGCTCGCCCAGCTTTTGGCCGTTCAGCTCGGCCTCGTAGATGCCCATGGCTGTGGCGTAGAGGCGCGCGCGGGCAATGGGTTTGTTCGTTGTGATTTCCTTGCGGAAAACCATCGGCACGGGGCTGACCTTTGCCTCGGTGAAGTGGTAACTCGGGTCGCTGATCCACCGGCCCTTCCAGGGCGTCTCCATGCGGCCTGTCTCAAAGGTAGTGGTGGCGGTGGCGGTCTCGCCTGCGTCGTCGGTGGCGTTCAGGCGCACGCTGTAGGTGGTGAACGGCAGCAGCGCAGGGCCGACGTAGGCAGCGCTCTGGCCGCTGGTCACATGGGCGGACCAGTCACCGACGGTCAACTCGGCGTCAGCCAACTGTGCGCCCTGACGGTCACTGCTCAGGGAAAACCCGATGCGGGGTGTGGAGCAGTCGGTCACGCAGCCGGTGGCCAGATGCTCCACCGTCAGGCGTGTGATTTCAAACATGTGTTCTCCTCCTTCGTCGGACGGGCAGCCCGTCCGGAGATTCTTCTTTTTTCTGTAAGCCTACCATACCACAAGAATCGTGCGGCGGCGCATAATTTGCACGAAATGCGCTCTTTTTCGCACAAACGGTTTTTGGTTCCGTCAGGTTTCACAAGGTTTTACACTTTCTTTTTGTGCATATTGCTCAATGCGGCATCTAAGCATAGACTTTTTCCGCACAAACAACGCCCCCTGCACGGCGTTTGCCGATGCAGGGGGCGTAAAACTTCATTTTTTATTCTTGCTGCGGCTGCCCCAGCGGAATCAGCACGCGCAGCTCAAACCAACCCTCGCGGGTCGTAATTGTCGCGGTACCGCCGTATTTTTCGGCGGCGTTTTGTATGCTTTTTACACCGAAGCCATGGTACAAGACATCCTTTTTCGTCGTGACGGGCAGGCCCTTCTCAAATTTCAGCTCACCGTCAAAGCAGTTTTCAATGCGGATGGCCGCAAAGCCTTTTTGCCTCGCCACGCTCAGGTGGATGAGCCTGCGCTCCGGGTCTGTGATTTTGTCGGTACTCTCGATTGCGTTGTCCAGCGCATTGCCGAACAGGTTGCTGATGTCCATCACGTCCATAAAGTCCAGCGCTGTGCCGTCAGCCACGCAGGTCAATTGAATGTTTTTGGTGCGGCAGGTCAGACTTTTGCCTGTCAGCACCGTGTCCAGCACCTTATTGCCGGTGTCGTTCTGCGCCTCGTAGGCTTTGATTTCCTGCTCCATATTGTCCAGCACGGCATTGCGTTTCTCGCCGCTCTCGGCGCGAAGCACCGCGATTTGGTGCTTCAAGTCATGATATTTTTGGTTGATGAGGTCAATGCTCTCCTGCCGGATTTTGTAGTTTTCATACTGGATGTGCAGCATGTTCCGCAAGGCATCCGCCTCGCGCTGTGTCAATAAATCTCGCAGCTGCGATTGATATGCAAACAGCAGCGCCACGCCGCCGAAGTAGACAACCGTGCGCATTGTGTAAATTTCCATCGTGCCGCGGGCCGAAAACGGCGTGTTCAGCTGCGTATAGCTGATGCTGGACAAAATGTAGATGGCCGCCGCCATGACCGCCGCGATGCAGGTCGTGCGGGGCCGAATGTCAAACTGAATGCTGCCCGTGCTGCCGCCATCCTCCAGAAGCCACATCAGGCCGAAGATGATGCCGAACCCCGCCGCAATAAAGAGCACCAACGCAGGCAGGCTTTGCAATGCTGCGATGTAACGCGCAAAATATACATACATCTGCCATGTCAGCGCCCCGGCAAAACCCGCCAGAATAAACGCCCGCGTGCAGAAATACCCCACTTGCCAGCGGTCTGCACGGGTGGCCGCCGCCATAAAAAGCAGCATAAGTGCGACAGAAACCGCGTACAGCACATTGAACCGCCAGCCGTTAAAGCCGTCGGTGGCCACAAGGTAGAGTGCCAATACCGCCAATGCACCGCCGTACAGCGCCGCACGCTTGACCCCGCCGTAGCGCGGAGGCAGAAACCGCAGGTACAAAAGGCAGGCCAGCCAGTCTGCCAGCGCCGTGACAAGGCGCGGAATATCCATCTCATAATAAGGAATTTTCAGCGGCATATCGTCACCCTGCCCCGTTGATATAGTCGTTCAGTGCATCCAGAAATGCTTTGCGCCGCGCTCGGGCCAGCGGCACACGGTCTCCGTGGACGATGGCATCCTCACCGTCCATTCGGTCAACGTGTTCCAGATTCACAAGGCAACCCTTGTTTACGCGGAAATAACTGTCCTGCGCCAATTTTTCCTCTGTTTCCGTCATGGAGCCCGGGGCGGTCACCTCCCCTTCCGCCGTGTGAAAGACCAAGTCATGCCCGCAGTTCTCGATCCAATAAATGGCCGAAGTGTCCAGCTTATGTGCCGTGCCGTGGGCGTTGATCTGCAAAAAGTGCCGTGCGC
>ERZ791887.2015-NODE-2015-length-11809-cov-3.224945_pt1 | contig 11809 bp, 5 predicted proteins | sample MGYA00510157_ERZ791887 | MGnify/ENA primary metagenome ERZ791887 (study PRJEB30046, sample SAMN00792112) | human gut metagenome | study: EMG produced TPA metagenomics assembly of the A metagenome-wide association study of gut microbiota in type 2... | reverse complement strand
ATTATATCAATCCTCCTTATATTATTTTTTTATTGGGTATTTTTTAGATTTTAATTATATTAAAAATTGAAATAAATTTTGATTTAAAATTGTTTTGATTATAATATCATTTTTATATTATGTCAATATTTTTTCTATTTTTATTCAAACTTTTCATCGCATATTTCGACAAAGTCTGACATTATTTAAATAAATGCCAGACTTTTATTACTTCATCTATACTTTCTTTTGGAGTGGATGCTCCTGCCATAATTCCCACTTTTTCTATTGTCGATAAATCCATATTTTTCAATGTTTCTTCAGCTTCTTTTCCATTTTCTACAGATATACTATTATGGCAATTTTGTTTTGCTATTTCATATAATTTCTTTGTATTTGAGCTATTTTTTCCGCCAATTATTATCATTAACTCAACTTGTTTTGATAACTTTTCTGTTTCTTTTTGTCTTGTTTCTGTTGCTAGACAAATTGTATTTTTTATTACTAGCTCAACATTTTCTGATATTTTTTCTTTTATTATTTTAGTTATATTTTCAAATTTAGCAACACTATATGTTGTTTGTGATATTATTAATAATTTTTCAATTTGACTATTTTCAAATTTTTCTATTGCCTTATGAACATCATCTTCTTTTTCTATTAAAGAAAAATTTTTTCCACAGTAACTTTTTATTCCTATAACTTCAGGATGTTTTTCTGCTCCTGTTAGAATTATATAATAACCTTTGTTTGCATATTCTTCTGCTATTTTATGTATTTTTAAAACATTTGAACAAGTATAATCCACTAATTCTAAATTATTAATTTTAGCTTTTTCATATATATTTTTCTCGACTCCATGTGCTCTTAGTATAACTTTTGCATTTTTATCATTTACTTCATTTATATCTTCAATTATTTCTATTCCTTTATTTTTTAAATCTTCTATAACTTCTTTGTTATGAACCAACTCTCCTAAACAGTATGTTTTTTTGTTTTTCTTTGATTCTTCTATTGCTCCATCAACAGCTCTTTTTACTCCATAACAAAATCCTGCTGTTTTTCCTATTATTATTTCCATATTTCTTATTCCTTTTTATATTTCTTCTTTATACAAAAAAAGGGCTTTTAAAGTCCTTTTTCCATTTTATTTTGTTGCAATATAATAACCTACTCCTCTTTTAGTTATTAATATTTTTGGTGATGATGTATCTTCTTCTATTTTTTCTCTAATTCTTCTTACTGTAACATCAACTGTTCTTATATCACCATAATATTCATAACCCCAAACTTTTTCAAGTAATACTTCTCTTGTTATAACTTGTCCTGGTTGTGATGCTAAGAATTTTAAAACTTCAAATTCTCTTAAAGTTAAGTCTATTACTTTGTCTCTTACTTTTACTTCAAATCTATCTAAGTCTAATTCTAAATCATTTACTTTTATTTTGCTATCTGCTTTTTCTGGTATTTCTTCTGTCTTTTGTTCTTCTTCTTTTTTTAGATTTGATGTAATTTCATTTTTTCTTAAATTTGCTTTTACTCTTGCCATTAGTTCTCTTACACTAAATGGTTTTGTTATATAATCATCAGCACCTAGTTCTAGTCCTACTATTTTGTCAATTTCAGCATCTTTTGCTGTTAACATTAGTATAGGAATATTTAAGTAATTTTTTACTCTTTTGCATACTGATAATCCATCTAATTTAGGCAACATTATATCTAACAACATTAAGTCTGGTTTTTCTTCTAATGCCATATTTACAGCAGTTATTCCATCTGTTGCTTCTAATGTTTCATATCCTTCTTTTTTTAAGTTATATACTAGTACATCTATAATTGCTTGTTCGTCATCAACTATTAGTACTTTTTTTGCACCTTTTTCTAAATTTTCTTCCACAAAAATTCCGCCTTTCCGTAGCTTTATTTTTATATAAACTATTTATATCACAATTTTTTGGATTATACAAGTATTTTTGGCAAAATGTTGTTATATAATTTATCTTGCAAGCAAAAAATGAAACAAATAGTTATACTACTTGTTTCACAATTCCACCTCAATATTAAAAACTCCATCATCCTCCAATCTAATTTTATTCTCACTCACAGCACCATTTACAACAACCTTTTCAACTCCGCTATTTTTATTATTAGGATTTTTTACACTAATATTATACACACTATTCTTCCATTTATATCTAATACTATATTCTTTCCAATCCTTTGGTATGCAAGGTTCTATGCTTAAATAACCATTCTTTATTTTCAATCCTAATATATATTCTATTCCGGCTTTATAATACCAACTACTTGAACCTGTGTACCAAGTCCAACCTCCTCTACCAGCTAGATTATTGCAACCATATATATCGGCTGGTATAACATATGGTTCTACTTTATATTTGTTACAAGCCTCTTTTGTTCTTGCATGCTCTATTGGATTTACCATTCTGTATAATTCTGTAGCTTTATCTCCAAAGCCTAATAATGCTTCTGCTATTATTACCCATATTGCAGCATGTGTGTATTGTCCTCCATTTTCTCTTACTCCTGGCAAATATGCTTTTATATAACCTGGTTCTAATTTTCCTTTGTCAAATGGTGGGTCTAATAATTTTATTATTCCATTTTCTCTATCTATTAAATGATTTTCTAGACTTTCCATTGATATATATTTTTTGTCATTATCTCCTGCATTCGATATTACACTCCAACTTTGTGCTATACTGTCTATTCTACATTCTTCATTTTCCATGCTTCCTAGTGTATTACCATCATCCATAAATGCTCTTTTGTACCATCTACCATCCCAACCATTTGTGTTTAATGCTCTTTTTAAATTTTCTTTTATTTTTTCATATTTCTCTACTAAATTATTCTCTTCTTTTATTTTGCAAATCGGTATAAATCTATCTAATACATTGTAAAGAAAGAATCCAAGCCATATGCTTTCACCTTTTCCTTTATTTCCTACTGTACTAAATCCATCGTTCCAGTCTCCTGTTCCTATTTTTGGTAATCCATTTTCTCCAAAATTCAAACTCTTTTCTATTGCTTTTTTGCAATGTTCAAATATACTTTCTATTTTTTCTGATTGTACATATCTATCATATCTTTCATCTTCATTTTCATCTAATAATTTTCCTGTTAAATAAGGTGTTTGCTCTTCTAATATTGAATAATCTCCTGTGAATTCTATATATTCACAAGTTAGATATACTAACCATAATAAATCATCTGAGAATTTTGTTCTTATTCCTCTTTGTGTTTCATCATGCCACCAATGTTCTACATCTCCTTCTATAAATTGATGTTTGCTGTGTTTTATTATTTGTTTTTTTAGTATTTCTGGATTTATATATTTTAAAGCTAAGGTGTCTTGTAATTGGTCTCTAAAACCATATGCACCACCTGATTGGTAAAATCCTGTTTTTCCTATTAATCTACTTTCTAAAGTTTGATATATAATCCATCCATTTAGCATTATATTTAAAGATTCTAAAGGTGTTTTTACTTGTAATTTTCCTAATTCTTCTTTCCAATAATTTTTTACTTTTTCTAATTCTTGTTTGCAATTTTGAATTTTACTATATTTATAGGCTACATTTTTACTATCTATAATTGTTTCTTCAGCACCTAATATGAATATTATTTCTTTTTCTGATAAACTTTCTATTTCTACTTCTATTTCATATGCTATACATGGATTTTTTCCTAGTGAGTTTTCGTTATTTAATGATGTTCTTTTTAAACTTTCTGGATTTGATAAATTTCCTTCACCAATAAAAAAGTTTTTGTCTCCTGTATAGCTTTTTATTTTTTCACTATTTGATACATATATTACATCATTTGTGAATTCACTGTTATATAGATTTTGAGCACATATTATATTGTTATTTGCATCATATTTTAAGTTTATATAGCCATTTGTTTTTATTTCATCCTCTCCTAATACTGGTTTCATATAATACACAATTTTTATTTTTTTACGATTTAGTGTTGTATTTTTTAATTTTAAAATTTGAACTTTTATCTCATCTTCTTTTGGGACAAATATTTCTAATTCTTGTTCTAGTCCATTACTTTTATGAATATATTTTGTATAACCAAATCCGTAAATCACATTATAATTTTTGCTATCTGGCATAGGGTTTAGTCCAAGTGACCAAACCTTTTTTGTCTGCATATCTTTTAAATATATAATTTCTGATGGAATATCATAACATGCATAATTTTGCCAAGCACTTACTCTGTTTAACCTACTATTTTTATGCCAACTATAGCCTCCCATACTTTCTGTTACTAATGTTCCAAATTTTTCATTTGCCATTATGTTGGACCATATTGTTGGAAGTCTATTTTCTTTGTTTACCTTTATTAAATATTCTTTGCCATCTTCTGAAAATGCTCCGTATTCATTATAGTATTTTAAATTGTCAATGTTTTCTAATATATCTATATTTTCATTATTTTCGTTTTCAATTAGTGTTATTTGTTGTTCTTTTCCAACATCTTTATATTTTTCTAAATATTCTTCTTCTAATTCTTTTAGTGCATTTTTTATTCCACCTTTATTTGCATCAATTATTATTGTTGCAACAAAGTTTAATAAATTTAAATCCTCTTTACTTATTTCATTTTTTGATAGTTCAAATATTCCAGCCCTTATATTTTTTAAATATGCTATTTGATTGTTTTGGATTATATTTTCAACATCTTCTCTTACATAATTTTCGTAACTATGTTTTTCTTCATCTAATATTATTAGCTCTGTTTCTAAATTTTTTGTTCTAAAAAATTCGTATGCTTTTAATACTTCTTTTATAACATGTGCATCATTGCTATCTTTTATTTTTACTAATATAATTGGTAAATCACCTGATATTCCATATTTCCAAAGTTCTGATTGTTTGTATTTATCTTTTGGCAATTTTTCTAAATTTAATTTCTTAGTTGGATTATAAAATACAATGTATGACATCATTTTTTGGTAGTCTCTTATTTGTGTTCCTTTTATTCTTAAATATCTATTTTGTGCTTCATTTTTTGCTTTTGATAGTTCTACTGCTTTTTTGATATTTTCTTCAATTTTGTATTTTTGAATTTCTTTTTTGATTTCTTCTTTATTTTCTCCAACTGCAATAATTAAGTTTATTTTTTCTTTTTGATTTGGTTTTATTTTTATTGTTCTTTTTAGTGCTACAATTGGTTCTGTGACTAGCCCAATCTTTTTACTAAATGGTTTTGATTGTTTTACCATTTGAGGTATTCCTATATTTCCTCTTCCGAAAGAACTTTTCTTTTTCTATTTCGTATTCTAAATCCCCAATTGTCTCACAATTTGTGGATAAGTTAGCACACAAATATATTTCTTGACCCTTTTGTTCTCTCTTTTTTCTTTTTATGATTATACTGTTTGTTTCTTCATCAAAATCATATATTAAAAACAAATTATTAAATGCTGGATGTGCATAGTCCTGTGTTTTATTTGATAATACTGGTTCGAAATATGATGTTACTTCTAATATTTCTTCTGAATTTCCTTGATTTTCTAAGGTTATGCTTCTTATTTCTACTGGCTCTTCTGGTGCTATTAAAGTTTCTATTGTTGTTTTTATATTTTCTGATATTATTTCTTGTTTTATCTTATCTGGCATAAAACTTATGCTATCATTATTATTCGAAGTTATAATTTTTTTGCTTTTTATATTTTTGATATTAAAAAATATTCCTTGTGGGTAATCATCTGTAAGTTTAAATCTATTGATATATATATCTTTATATTTACTAATTCCTTCACCTTTTTGATTCATTGCTATTGAATAATTACCACTCGAAATTAAATCTCCTCTTATTAGTTTGTTATCTATTTTCTTATAAGTATCTTCTACATAATCTTCATAATCTTTATATTTTAATTTTTCAACTTTTTCTTTATTTTCCTTTGTAATTATTGCTGTTTCTGGCATCCTTTCTTGTAGCAAGATACTGATTGCTTTCATTTCTGGATTTTTCATAAATCTTTTTTGCAGAATATTATTATTTATTAAGTTGTTTATTGATAATAAAATTAGACTTTGATGATGTGCCATATATGTTTTTACTACACTTGCTTTTTTACCTTTTTCTACTCTTTCTGGAGTAAAATCAAGTGATTCATAAAATCCAAATTTTCCAATCATTCCATATTGCTCTAATGTTTTTAAGTTTTCGTATACTTCCTTTGGGTAATCTGTTATAGCTAATATTCCTCCATATGGGGCAACTACCATATCATCTGCAAGGCCTCTTTTTAATCCAAGCCATGGAATTCCAAAGGCTTTGTATTGATAGTTTGAATATAAATCTTTTAAATTAAATGCTGATTCTGATATTCCCCAAGGTATTTGAAGTTTTTTAGCATACTCCATTTGACTTTTTATCATAAATCTACAAGATTCATCTAATAAGCTTCCTTTATATTTAGGAATATTTATATTTGGCATTAAATATTCAAAAGCAGTTCCTGACCAAGAAACAAGTCCTTTATATTTTCCTAATGTTGTTAATGTTCTACTCAAAGAATTCCAATGTTTTACCGGTACATCTTTCTTTGCAATAGCTACCAAACTAGCTTGTCTTGCTTCAGATGCTAATAAATCATAATATGAGTCAGTTAATTTATTTTCTTCTATATTAAATCCTATTGATAAAATTCTATGCTCTTTACTATATAGATAAGAAAAGTCTGTATTTTCTATTATGTCTTTAACTATTATTGATATTTCTTGCAATTCTTCTTTATTTTCCAGCCATTGTTTTAAAACATATAAATAACCTATAAAATTCCCACTATCTACTGTTGAAATATATCTTGGAAATAATGGTTGTTTTGTTTTTATATTGTACCAATTATATAAATGTCCATTCCATTTTTCTAAACTTTGAATTGTATAAACAATATTTTTTATTAATTCTTTTGCTTTTTCATAATCTATATAACCTAAATCTTTTGCTGAAATTACTGCAATTAATGATAGTCCTATATTTGTTGATGAAGTTCTTGGTACTACTTTTTCTTTTCTATCTTCCTGATAATTATCTGGTATTAAATAATTATTATCTTGAGTAAGATATTGTTCAAAAAATTTCCAAGTTCTTTTACCTATATCTAAAATATATTGCTGTTCTTGTTTTGATAATATTTCTATATTATTTTTTTGAGTATTTTCTTTACTAATATAATACATAATCCCCGGTATAATTAGCCAGATAGCACCTATTAATAAACTAAAAATATTATGTGTATTTGCATATATAATTAGACTTATTATTCCAGCAATAACATTTACTATCATACTTTTGTAATATGATACAAAATCACTTTTTCCTAACTTTTCCGCTTCTTCAGAAGTTGTCCATTCTAGTAAATGTTTGTGTGTTATATTTACTCTATATAAAGTTTTTAAAATTGCTTTTATAGATACATATGCTTTGTATGGTATACAACCTAATGTTAAAAATCCTCTTAGTATAGTTCCCTTTAATCCTGTTATCTGTGGTGTAAATGTTTTTTGTTTTTCTTCTCCCTCTCTTTTTCCTATTAAATAGTTTAATATTTCTAATATAAATGGACTTAATAATATTATTATCAATATACTTGTTATTCCTACTGTATTTACTTTATATGTTATGCTTATAATTTTTGAATATATTAATCCAATAATTATTGATATTTCAAATAAACTTCTTCTTAAATTATCAAATATTTTGTATTTTGATAGTAAATTAAGTGGGCTTTTATTACCAAGCCATTTTGTAATTTGCCAATCTCCTCTAATCCATCTTGATAATCTATTCATAAAACTTGTATATTTGCTTGGGTAACCATCCATTAGCATAACATCACTTACTAAACCACATCTTAAATAACTTCCTTCTAGCAAATCATGACTTAATACTGTGTTTTCTGGAATTACATTTTTTAAAACTTTTGAAAATATTTGTAAATCATATATACCTTTTCCTGTAAAAATTCCTTCATTAAAATTATCTTGATAAATGTCTGAAATAGCATTTGTATAATTATCTATTCCTCCGCTTCCAGCAAATATTTTTGTAAATAAGGTTTTATAGCAAATATCTAAATTTATTCCTACTCTTGGTTGCATTATTCCATAACCATTTTCTACTATATTTTTTTGTATGTCAATTTCTGGTTCATTTAAAATATGTGCCATTGCTCCTACTAATTCAAAAGCTGAGTTTAATACTAAATCTGTGTCTGCATCTAGTGTTATTATATATTTTATATTTTTAAATTTTTCTTTTATATCTTCATTATTTTCGATTGAATTTGTTAAAAATGGATTTTTTATATTTCCTAAAATATACTCGTTAAATTGATTTAATAATCCTCTTTTTCTTTCCCATCCCAAATATTTTTCTTCTTTGTCATTCCATTTTCTTTCTCTGTAAATAAAATTGAATATTGGTATTTGCTTATTTGAATATTTATTATTTAAAATTTCTACCTCTCTTAATCCTTCATCTATTACTTCTTTATCATAACTCTCTTGTTTTTTACCACTTTCTGAACAATCCCCTAATAATGCAAAATAAATATTATCTGATTTATTTGCTAGATAATATACTTCAAGATTTCTCATCATTTCTTTTACTTTTTCTCTTGATTTTAGAATTGTTGGTATTACAACAAAAGTGCTATGTTCCTCATCAATTCCTTTATAAAAATCCATTTTAGGTATTAATTTTGGTTTTACAATTTTACTTAATATATATTGTATTATTTGTATTACGATTTCACTTGCAGGTATTAAAAATATTATAAAACTTAAAATAAATATTGCATTATTTTTTATCTTTAAGTTAAGAATATAACTTAAAAATAAGGACAATATTATACTAAATATAGCTATTCCTGATATATATTTTTTTACTTTTTTGATTGGTGAATTTTCTTTTTTTGGTATATATTCTAATTTTTTATATAAATCATTTAACCCATTATCTATTAAGTAATACCCTATATGACTTTTTTTGTTTATTCCTGTTTGTTTAAAGTTTTCTTGTGCTAATTCTAAAGTTTTTCTTGCTATATAAATTTCTGAAATCTTAGTTTTCTTACTTAATTCTTTTATTTTATTTCTATAGTATTCCTTTGTTCTAAAATCCATATTTATATATACATCTGCTGGGTCTTGTTTTAGTAATTCCTCAACTCCATTTATTTTTTCAAAAATTTCTAAAAAATTTATTCTTTGAATTTTCTTTATACTTGTTATGCTATTTCCCATTAAAACTTTTTGAGTAGCAATATCAAAATGTTCCTTTTTTATTACATCAGATACTGTTGTTCCTAGTTTTTCTACTACTTCTTCTAATACTTTTAGATATCTATAACCTTTCTTTCCATACCTTTTTAAGGTATATGACATATATTCTATAAATGGGTATTTCATATCTTGAAACATTTCTTTTTCTATGTCTTTTACATTATTTTTGTATTTAATTTCGTTTTTTTCTTTTATTTCTATTAATCTTTCTGCTATTTGTTCTACTCTATATTTTTGAATTTGTGAACTATATATTTTTAATGCTATATCTGTTATATTTTCTATAATTGCTATTTGTAGGAATATGCCTATATTCCATATTTCATCCATACTTAATGTCTTTTTGGTTTGATAACTTTTTAGGTAATCCTCTAGATTTTCTTGTTCAATTTTATTTTCTGTGTATGCTACTATTTCTGATGCTAGTACATATATTCTTGCAAAACCTTGATATTCACCATTTGCTATTCCTACAAAGTTTATATATTTATTTAATGGTAATTCTTTTTGGATTTGTTTTGTTGTTTCTTCTATTATATAGAAATTGTCTAATAGCCATTCTCCTGCTGGATGTATGTTTATTCCTAGTTTGAGGTGTTCGTTTAATAGTTCATATACTTGTTCTATTGTTTTGAAGTTTTCTATTAGATGTGGTACTGGATATGTGTCTTTTTGAGATTTTGTTGTTGTATTATGGCTTGATGCTATTTTTTCTAAGTGCTGTTCTAGTTGACTCTTTTCTAGCATTGTTCCGTTTATTTTTAATATTTTATTTTCTTTCAAAAAAATTCCACTCCTCGCAATAATATGTTTTGTACATATTGTTTGCAAAAAGTGGATTTTTATACATTTTTAAAATGGTGAAGACGCTAAATTAGCGTCTTCTGTTAATCTTTGAGATTAAGTATCTTCTTCCTTCAAATACGAACCAGCCTGATATTAAAATCATTGCGAATGTTATTGCATACAGTGTATATCTGGCTACATGCATACCTGGAAGAAATGTTCCAGAAAAATACATATACATTCCAAAAAATACTGATGCTATAAATACAATGCTACCTAATACTACATATGCACATGCCCGTACTATATTTCTCTTTGTCTTCTTTGTTATCATAAAGTCCTCCTTTTTTGACTATATAGCTAGTCAAATATCTAAATATTGTTACTTTTATTATACTCCTTTTTTTCAAAAAAATCAAATTTTTCTCGAAAGGTTTAAAAACTTTCTTGGTGTGATATTTTATGTCTTTTAACACTATTTTATGTTATAACCATTATTTTCTGTTCCATCTCCTGGATTTTTTTCATCTAGTTTTACATTTGAATTCAGGGTTATTACTGGGCGAAAAGCAAAGGCAATACAATTTTCACCATCACTAGCATTGTATAATCTAGGAGCCGTAATACTACCAGGCCCTACATAACGAACACAAAAAACAGGATCACTATTATCAGCCAAGATACAACGAGATGAAATCCAATAGATTGAATAATAACTTTCACCTTTTTTTATAAATAGTTCATAATATATTTTTTCTTTAAAAAAACTTGTATCTTCTTTCACTATTCGCTGCCAATATGTTTTTCTTAATATGTTCGTACTAGATTGTAAACTTCCTATTACAAAATCATCTTGTTCACTTGGTTCGATTTTAGGTGTTACACTTTCTTCTACAACTTGGTTTATTTCTTGTCTTACTATGTTAGGAATATTAATATTAGTTGGTTTATATTCAGTTTTATCTTCTGTTGGGTATGTCGTCATATATCGTGTTATATCTTCTATCTTTATATTTTTTATTTTACTTACTAATGTTTTATTATTATATAATATACTGCATGCATCATCTAATAATTTTACTGCATTATTATAGCCATTATACCCATTCAGTTCTATTAGTGAACTTGTCGGTCTTTCACTTATTAATCTAACTTGTCCATCTTTTACATCTAATACTCTCCAATTCAAATCCATTTCTTGCTTTAATCTTTTTTTTGTATTTGCTTCTGAACCTGAGTATCTTCCCAACTCTTCTATTAATTTATTTATTTTTTCATCATTTACCGTATCTGGCGTATATTTTATGTATGACCCTATTGAAATTTCGCCACTATTTACTTTGTAAGCTAATGTTTCTGGTAAATATTCATTCATTTTATCCATATATTCTGATAATGTCTTATTTTCTTGTTTTTGTGCATTTCTAGTGGCATTTTTTGCTTGTTTTGCTTGATTGAATAAATTTGTTTGTCCTAGTGTTTGTATACTTATTCCTGCCAATATTAGTAAAATGATTATTGTAACTATTAGTGCTACTAAAGTTATCGCACTTTCTTTTTTCTCTTGTTTTTTCATGAAATTCCTCCCTTATATTAAGCTAGAAACTTAATATAATACAAATCCTTAAAATAGATTGAAATATTCATGTTTTTAATTTTATAGTTATATAATATTTAATAATTTAACTATTGATTTTTTGTTTTAGTTATGT
>ERZ791887.1987-NODE-1987-length-11927-cov-3.238713_pt1 | contig 11927 bp, 9 predicted proteins | sample MGYA00510157_ERZ791887 | MGnify/ENA primary metagenome ERZ791887 (study PRJEB30046, sample SAMN00792112) | human gut metagenome | study: EMG produced TPA metagenomics assembly of the A metagenome-wide association study of gut microbiota in type 2... | reverse complement strand
GTGAAAACTGCAAAGCCATTGCAGCCGGGCGGCATATTGACGTTATGGAACTTGATGCGGCCTCCCGCACCGGTGTTGACGATATCCGCGAGATTTTGGACGGCGTTCGTTACAAGCCGACCAATGCGCGTTATAAAATTTATATTATCGACGAAGTGCACATGCTCTCTAAAAACGCCTTCAACGCATTGTTGAAAACGCTGGAAGAGCCGCCGGCTCATGTTAAATTTATTTTCGCCACCACGGAAATCCGCAAAGTTCCGGTAACCGTGCTTTCCCGTTGTCAGCGTTTTGATTTGCAGCGCCTGACGATTGAAGATTTGACCAAATTGTTTAACAAAATCGTTGCCGCCGAAAATCTTAAAGCCGAGGACGAAGCCCTGCATATGATTGCCAAAGCCGCCGATGGTTCGGCTCGCGACGGACTGTCTTTGCTTGATCAGGCCATTTCGCTCGGTGCCGGCGTCGTTAAAACCGATATTGTTAAGGAAATGATCGGCTTGGCCGACCGCAGCCAAACTTTTGAACTGTTTGAAAAGCTGGTGCTCGGCGATACCAAGGAAACGATTATCAAACTGCAGGAGCAGTATAAAAACGGCGCTAATCCGACAACGCTGCTGCAAGATTTGATTAATATCACTCATCTTCTGGCCAAAACCAAGCTGGTGCCCAGCTTTGTGAATGATCCTTCTCTGAGCGAAGCCGAAAAAGAACTTTGCCAGAGACTGGGAGCAAAAGTTTCGATTGCGGTTCTTTCCAAAATGTGGCAGATGATGATTAAGGGTCTGGGCGAATTGCAGGTAGCTCCGGTTCAAATTGACGCACTGGAAATGATACTGATTCGCATAGCTTATTCCGCCAGTCTGCCGACCCCTTATGAACTTTTAAACGACGTAAAAAAAAACTCTAATTTAAGTCTGTCCCGTCCGGCGGCAGCGGCAACTTCGGCGCCTGCCCCGGTTTTTAGAGAGGCTCCGGCTGCGGAGTCTGACTCCGAACTTTCCGACACGCCCAAATTTCAGGCTTTTGACCGGCTGACTGATTTGGTCAATTATCTTGAACAAAAGAAAATGCCTCTCGCCGAATATGCTCTGAAAAACGATGTTTCGGTTTCCGAGTTCAGCAACGGTTTTATTAAAATGACGGTGTCGGAAAAAATTCACCCCGATTTTATTTTAAATCTGCACAAAATTTTAACCGAAGCAACCGGCCTGACCTGGAAAATTGAATTGAGCCGCGGCGCTCTGGGCGTTACGCTGGCTGACCTTGAACGGGCTGCCGAAGAGGAAGAAAAACGTAATATTATGGAATATCCGCTGGTCAAAGCGATTATGGCTGAGTTCAAAGGAGCCAAAATTGAAACCGCTACCCGCAGAATAACCGAAACCGATGATGACGAAGAAATCGATTTCGGCAGTGACAACAATGAACTTATTTATGATGAGGAAAACTAAATATGATGAACATTCAGGGAATTATGAAACAAGCCCAAATGATGCAGAAAAAAATGGAAGAAGCTCAGGAAAAGCTGGCACAGCAGGAAATTACCGGCACCAGCGGCGGAGGTTTGGTCAAAATAACCCTGAACGGTAAATTTGAAGCCAAAAAAATCGAGATTGACAAATCGCTACTGGTTCCGGAAGAAGTCGATATTTTGGAAGACCTCATTTTAGCCGCCTACAACGAGGCTCATGCCAAAGTGGATACGGTTATGGCCGACGGAATGAAAGACGTCACCGGCGGCTTAAATTTGGGCGGTTTAAAGCTTCCTTTTTAAGGTGGATTCGCCGTGGCTGGAAAAGAAATTGAAAAACTGGTAAAACAGATTGCCAAACTGCCCTCGCTGGGAACCCGCTCTTCCCGTCGGATTGTCCTTCAGTTGTTAAAAAAGCGCGAAAATCTGCTTTTGCCGCTGATTGAATCGTTAAACGAAGTGGCCGCCAAAGTCCAAACCTGCGAAATCTGCGGCAATTTTGATACCGAAAGCCCCTGTTCAATTTGCGCATCCGAAAAAAGAGACGGACAACAGCTGTGCGTGGTGCAGGATGTTGCCGATTTGTGGGCTATGGAACGGGTTTCTTTCTTTAAGGGGAAGTATCACGTTCTGGGCGGCGTTTTGTCGGCATTGGACGGCATTGCGCCCGAAGATTTGAATATCGACAGTCTGCTTGCCCGTATCGGTCGGGAAAATGTCAGTGAAATTATTTTGGCGCTGCCCGCTACCGTTGACGGACAGATAACCTCGCATTATCTCGTTTCCCGCCTTAAGGACAGTAATGTTAAAGTAACAACACTGGCTCAGGGAATTCCGATGGGGGCCGAATTGGATTATATGGATGAAGGAACCATTCAGCTGGCGCTGAACTCGCGTAAACAGCTCTGAGAAAATATTGCCGCATATAAGCGGGCAGGGCTTTAATTTTTATGATAAAGGGATATATCAGTTAATGCCGGGGGAAGACAGCGCGTGAGAGAGCTTCCTCCGGCACTTTTTTATATTGAAAAACCGTCCGAAGCGACGTTTTGCTTTTCGGCAGGATAGTTTTTGATGAGCGGAACAAATGCGGCTGCCATTTGCCGGTAAACTTCTCTTTTTATCTCCCAAACCAAATCGGGCGCTTCTTCCAAATCAAACCAGCCGAATTCGTCAAATTCGGGCTCCTCCGTTTTCAAGTTGATCTCGTCTTCCTGTCCGGTAAAATAAAACAGGCTCCAGTATTGTTCCTGTCCGTCGTTGAAAATGCCTCTGGTTCTGAACTTGGCCTTAACTTCTTCCGGAAACTCGTATCTCAGCGGATAATCCAGCGTTTTAACCGCTGTTACGGAATGTACCGAAGTCTCTTCCTTAAGCTCGCGCAAAGCAGCTTCCTGAGCCGTTTCTCCGGCTTCTATCCCGCCTTGGGGAAACTGCCAGCCGTCAGTCTTGGGAAAAATCCGCCGGCACATTAAAACCTTTTTGTCTTGGCGGAAAACAACTGCTGCGGCATTGGGGCGAAACACTTTTTTCATTATTCTTCCACCACCAGATTGGAAAGCGGAACCAAAGCAAAAGGTTTTGCGATCTCCGTTATATTGCGTTCTTTCATTTCTTCATAACTGAGCTGCGGTGAAAAGCTTTCTATCCATTTGTTCAGAGCCAGAACGGCTATCGGCTTCGGATCGCTGACAATCACGGCATATCCTTTGTCTCGTGCAATCTGTTCGGCCTGTTCCAAAAGTTTTTCAATATTTTGAGCGGAAAAATCGCGGTCAATGACAATATCGGCTCTGGCTCTGGCCAGTTGTCTCACTTTAATTGCCTCAATGCCGTCTTCGCCTGTTGCATTAAGCACAAGTAATCCGCGATCATGCAGTTCTTGCAGAATGGCGATTAAATGTTCGGCGTTGCTTTCATCGGCCACGCCTGGCGTAACAATCACGCCGCCGACCGGAGCTCCGATTCCGATGGTTTTTTCCAGTCTTTCGGTATTTTCAGCCAGACTGGCCGTCAGACTGATAGACATCGGCCCGCTGTCCGACTGTAAATAATCTTTGGAAGGAAGCAGCAAATCCATATAAGTTTCATGACCTTCGCTGCGGGCGGCAATAATCTGTTCGGCCTGATCCGGAGCATAAGGCGAAAAGGAAAAACTGACGCCGGACGGCAATCCCTTGTTAATCAAATCGGCATTGCCGCGGTTAAGTCCCATATTCTTGATAACCACCGCAATCCGGTTAAAACGGGGCATAACCGAAACTTTGCTGCCGTAAACTTCCCAGGGCTTTTTTTTGCCGTCGGTTTTCGGAAGTTTCAGATTTCCTTTTTCTTCGGTCAAATCGCTGTCTGATCTGACCGCCGGCAAAGGCTGACCGCCGGCACTGCCCAATGAAGCCAGATAAGGCGTCCGGGCAATAACGGCTTCCAAGCTGTGCGGATCTTCTTCTTTTTGCGGCTTGGCTGTCGTTTCGGCCTGGGAGGCTTCTTCTCCGACACTTACGACCTCTTCGGGCTTTTTGCTTTTTTTGTTTCTGTCCGGCAGCGTAATAACATACTTTGGAGACTGGTTATGCGTATCATACATAATCCGGTCTATCTTAGAGCGGTAAATCGGCTCGCTCTTCTGTTCGGCAGACTGATAACCGATACCGATTATTCCTGCCAGAGTAATCAGCACCACCAGAATTAAGATTTTTTTCTGACGGATAAATTCAATCAAGCCTATTTCCTTTTGTCTTCCAAACCTTCGTTATACAATCCTAACGCCTTAACCAGATCAATAGCGCGGGAGAGCTGATAGTCTTTGGCCAGTTCTTCGGCTTCGGCCTTTTTCTGATCTGCGTTTTTGCTGTTTTTATCGCCGGAGGTTTCATTTTTCAGGGCGTTGCTGAATTCTGCTTCGCTGAAACCGACCCCGGTATCCAGAACTTCGACTTTGGCCGGTTTAACCTCAATGTCCGGTTCAATGCCCTTTGCCTGAATGGAACGTCCCGAAGGTGTATAATAACGGGCGGTGGTCAGGCGCATGGCTCCGTATTTGCCCAAAGGAATCACCGTCTGCACGGAACCTTTGCCGAAAGATTTTTCACCCAGAATAATCGCCCGTTTATGATCCTGCAATGCGCCGGCCACAATTTCCGAGGCTGAAGCCGAACCGTCATTGATAATCACCACAATCGGCAGCCCTTTGGCAATATCGCCTTCTTTGGCGGTGTATTTGACTGTATCTTCTTCATTGCGTGAACGGGTCGAAACGATTTCACCCTTATCCAGGAACAAATCGGAAACGTTGACTGCCTGGTCAAGCAGGCCGCCCGGATTGTTGCGCACGTCGATAACAACGCCTTTCAGTTTGTCGCCCAGTTTCTTTTTGGCATCTTTAATCGCCTTGGCGGTCATCGTGTCAACATCTTCGCTGAAAGAGGAAATGCGGATATAAACCACGTCATCGGCTTTGATGCTGTTTTTAACCGACTGTATTTTAATTTCCTCGCGTTTGAGGGTAACTTCCAGCGGTTTTTCGTTAATCCGGCGAATGGTCAGTTTGACTTTGCTGCCGATTTTGCCGCGCATTTTATCAACCGCATCGTTCAGCGTCATGCCCATCACGGCTTCGCCGTCAATATTGGTAATATAGTCGCCCGGTTTTAATCCCGCTTTGGAAGCCGGCGTATCGTCAATCGGCGAAACAACCTTAACCACGCCGTTTTCCATGGTGACTTCAATGCCCAAACCGCCGAATTTCCCTTTGGTTTGTTCGCTCATATATTTGAAACTCTGGTCATCCAGAAAACTGGAATGCGGATCCAGCGAAGACAACATGCCGTTAATGGCGGATTCAATCAGCTTTTTGTCCGAAACATCTTCCACGTATGAAACTTTTGCCCGTTCCATAACTTCGCCGAACAGGTTCAGCAGTTCATAAGTGTCGGCGTCTTCCGTCTGGGCTTTGGACTGCTTCGCCGCTTCGGCCAAAGGCGAAACCAGCATGAGGCATAAAAGAGAAACTGTCAAAATAGATGTTTTTTTCCGCATATTTTCCATTCCTTAAAACTAATTAGCAAACCACGAAATCGGATTAATCGGATGATTGTTCTTCCGCAGTTCCATATATAACTTGGCATCGCCGTCATCCGGCATCAGCCCGATAGGTTCGCCGGCCAGCAGCAGCTGTCCCAGCTCGCAGTCAATTGAATCCAGCCCGGCCAAAAGCGACGTGTAACCCTTGCCGTGCTCAATAATAATCAAATTGCCGTAACCGCGGAACGGCCCTGCAAAAAGGACTGAACCGTCAAACGGCGCAATAACCTGAGCTTGAGCTCTGGTCTTAATGATAATTCCTTTGGAGCTGACGCCTTTGGCCGTTTCCTGTCCGTAAGCCGTAATAATCGACCCTCTTGCCGGCCGTGAAAGCTTACCCTTGGCTTTTACGAAATTATCCCCGATTTCATTTATAACCTCGGGTTTGAATTTAATCAAGTCGGCAGTTTTAACCTGTTCACGCTTTTGATTTTCCTCGGCTTCTTTTCTTTTTTGTTCTTCCAGGGCTGCCAGCCGCCGTCTTTCTTCTTCCTGTTTGCGGCGTTTTTCCTGCTGTTCTTTTTCCAGCTTGCTCAGCAAATCACGCAAATCCTGGGCTTGTCCCGCCAGTTTCTGCACTTTTTTCTTTGCCCTTTCGCTTTTGACTTCCACCGCATTGCGCAGTTTTGATTTGCGCTGAACCAGCGATTTCATCTGTTCGTGCTCGGCTTCCAACACTTTTTTCTGTCTGACAATCCGCGCCATTTGGTTTTCAACCCGCTTTTTCTGCTGTTCTATTTTTTCCAGCTCTTTCCGCAGCCGGGAAGCGTTTTCCTCCAAATACGGCACCGTCTCCCGCAGCAACATCGCGCTGCGGATGATTTCCACCGGATTCAACGGTTGCACAAAAAGGGATTCTGTCGGTTTCAGCGCCAGGTTTTGCAAAGCCGACAGCGTCTTTATCAGATTTTCGTCCTGGGAAGAAAAATTTGTTTGGGCTTGCTGCAAATCATTAGTCAGCTGTTCCAGCTCGGCTTCCATTTTAGAAAGAGATTCCTCGCTGTTTTGAATCATTTTGGCTGATTTAATCATCTGCTGATTGACGTCTTTCAGCTCCCGGCTGATTTTGGAAGCCTGTTCCTGCAAACGCTGGTGTTCCAGATTTTGCGCTTTAACCTGTTGCTCCACCTGTTCCAGCTCTTTGCGGGAAACATTGGCGGCTTCGGCCACGCCGGACAAGAGGCTGAAAAGCCCCAGGCCCGTCAAAATGATTTGCTTTAGCCGCCGTAGTCTCATATCCGTCCGTTATTTAACCAGCAGGGACTGTCCGTTCATTTCCTTCGGCTGCGGAATATTCAGCAACTCCAGCAAAGTCGGGGAGATGTCCGCCAGTTTGCCGTCTTTCATGGCGGTAATCTCTTTCGGTCCGTTGATTAAAATCGCCTGAACTTTGCCGACGGTGTGTGCGGTGTAAGGTTCGCCGGTTTTCTCGTCAACCATCTTTTCCGCATTGCCGTGGTCGGCAGTCACCAGCAGAACGCCGTCAACGTCTTTAATTGCTTTAACGACACGCCCCAGACATTCGTCCACGGCAGCCACTGCTTTCAAAACGGCATCCATTTTGCCGGTGTGTCCGACCATGTCGCCGTTGGCAAAATTACAAATAATCACGTCAAATTTTTTGTTTTCAATCGCGTCAACCAGGTTATCGGTTACTTCATAAACGCTCATTTCCGGTTTCAGGTCATAAGTCGCAACTTTCGGGCTCGGAACCAGAATGCGGCTTTCACCCGGAAATTCCTTTTCCTCGCCGCCGTTAAAGAAGAAGGTAACATGGGCATATTTCTCGGTTTCGGCAATACGCAGCTGCGTCAGTCCATGGTCGGCAACCACCTCGCCGAAAATATTTTTCAGGGCTTCCGGCCCAAACATGGTTTTCATGAAGCGGTTGTGGTCAACCGAATATTCGGTCAGGCCGACAGCCATTGAAAGCCTGATTTCTTTTTTGCGGGCAAAGCCGGTAAATTCCCTGTCTGCCAAAGCATACAGAATTTCCCGGGCGCGGTCGGCGCGGAAGTTGGCCATTAAAACCGCATCTCCTTCTTCAAAACCTTTATAATCGCCGATAACGCAGGGAACAACGAACTCGTCGGTTACGCCGTCTTTATAAGAAGCGGCAATCGCTTCGTCGGCGCTGGCGGCATGCTTTCCTTCGCCCAGAGCAATCGCATTATAGGCTGCTTCAACGCGATCCCAGCGTTTATCGCGGTCCATGGCATAAAAACGTCCTGAAATCGTTGCGATTTTAACTCCGCTAAAAGCAGCAATGTCTTTTTCAAATTCGGCCAGATATTCCTGCGCGGAAGAAGGCGGCGTATCGCGACCGTCCAAAAAGGCATGAACATCGACTTTAACCTTGTTTTCGGATAAAATACGGCACAAAGCGACGATATGATTCATCGAAGAATGAACGCCGCCGGGCGACATCAGCCCCATCAAATGGCAGGTTTTGCCGTTTTTCTGCAAATCGGCGATCAACTCTTTCAGAACCGGATTTTCTTTAATGCTGCCGTCGTCTTTGATTGCCTGGTCGATTCTGGGCAAGTCCTGCATGACGACGCGTCCGGCACCCAAATTCATGTGACCGACTTCCGAGTTGCCCATCTGTCCTTCCGGCAGACCGACCGCCAGCCCGTAAGTTTCGATCAGGCTGTGCGGATATTCTTTCAGATAGCTGTGCCAGTTTGGCGTATGGCCGTTTTCAATGGCGTTGTCGGGGGTAACCGGCTGACGATAGCCCCAGCCGTCCAGAATCAGTAACATAACGGGTTTCTGTGTCATTATATTTCTCTCTTTCAACAATATAATCAGCACCGTTTTCCGGGCTGATTGTCACGATGATAAAACTTCTTCGTATTATATATAATAAATGATAATAAAAAAGCACTAATTTTATCGTTTATGCAGAAATTTTTGCCGTTTTTCTCCGCCTGTTTCCGGCAGAATTGCTCTTCCCGCCCAAGGGTTGCGCCGGTTCGGCTTTTATGTAAGGCTAGTCACGGCTTTCATGTGCGGCCAGCATAACTTTGCGCCAGATTTCCGCTGGCACCGAACTGCCGCCGACCCCTTTCATCGGCGAGTTATCGTCATTGCCTACCCAGACGGCGGCGATATATTTGTCGGTAAAGCCGACGAACCAGGCGTCGCGATAGTCCTGAGACGTTCCGGTTTTTCCGGCGGCAAAAAACGGCAGTTTGGCTCGCCGACCGGTGCCGAATTTAATTACGTCTTCCAGCATGTCAGCCATATTTTCCGCGGCTTTCCCGTCTAAAATCTGATTTTCGCCGTCGCTTTCGCGCATATAAAGCTGATAACCGTCGCGGCTGTAAATTTCTTTAATTGCGTAAGGCCAGGTTGCATAACCGCCGTTGGCAATCGCCGAATAGGCCACCGCCATGTCAATGACTTTCACTTCAAACGTTCCCAAAGCCAGCGACGGACTGTTTTGAATCGGGGTGGTAATGCCCATTTTTTTGGCCGTGCGGATAATTTCCGGTTTAGACAGCTGCTGTGCCAGATTAATGGTAGCCAGATTGTACGATTTGGCCAAAGCCTCGGTTAAAGTAACTTCGCCGTGATATTTTTTGTCGATGTTTTCCGGCTGCCAGTCGCCGATGCTGAGCGGAAAGTCACCAATGGTATCGCCCGGTTTATAGCCGTTTTGCAAAGCGGTCAGATAAACAAAGGTTTTGAATGCCGAGCCCGGCTGCCGCAAGGCATTGATTGCCCGGTTAAACTGGCTTTTTTGATAGTCAACGCCGCCGACCATCGCTTTGACGGCGCCGCTCTTGTCCAAAACGACAATCGCTCCCTGGGTTACGTTGCGTTCCTTGTTGGCGCGAATGGTCTCGGTCAGAATTCTGTCGGCCGCCTCCTGAATATGCTGGTCAAGCGTGGTGTAAACGTAAATGTCGTTTTCCCGCTCGCCGATATAGGCATTGACGTCATTATAAACCCAGTCGGCGAAATATTTGCCGCCCTCAACTTTGTCTGAAACCAGAACGCCGGTTTTCATCGTCAGAGCGTGCTGCCGTTCTTCTTCGCTGATGTAACCTTCATCCACCATATTTTGCAAAACGATGCGGGCGCGGCTTTCTGCTCTTTCCGGATTGGCAATCGGATTGTAACGCGTCGGCGCTTTCAGCATTCCGGCAATAATGGCGGATTCTTTCAAATTCAAATCAGCCGATGTTTTCTGAAAATATTTGTTTGCTGCCGCCTCAATGCCGTATGTTCCGGCACCGAGATAAACCCGGTTCAGATACAGAGCCATAATCTGGTCTTTGCTGAATTTATGTTCCAGCCAGAAAGCCAGCAGCAGCTCCTGAATTTTGCGCTTGATGTTTTTGTTTGGGGTCAAAAACAGATTTTTGGCCACCTGCTGGGTAATCGTACTGCCGCCCTGCGCATAGCGCCCTTTAATCAGATTGACAGCCATAGCCCGCGTAAAGGCGATAATGTCAAAACCAAAATGCTGATAAAAACGGCGGTCTTCGGTGGCAATAATTGCTTCGGTGGTATATTTGGGCAGATAATCCGGCATCACCACGGCTGAATATACTTGCCCGTAAGTGGCGACTTCGTTGCCGTTTTCGGCGGTAATCGTGGTTGACGGCTGACGGGTGCGGCTGACGGCCTGCTCAATGTCGGGCAGGGTGAAAAAACAATACAGCAGATACAGCCCTGAAGTTATCACCAGCAGGGCAAATAATTTTAAGAGTCTGCGCCGATTCGCAACTCTTTGTTTTGACTCTCTTTTTTTGCCCTTGCGGGTGCTTTTTTTCTTCTTTGCGGTTTTTGCCATCAGATAAGCCCTTGCGCCGATTCGTAAAATATTTTACAACTGAATGCATAACTTATCACAAAGAAGTTAAAGGAAAATTTATGACCACCGTTTCAGTCGCGCTTTCCGCCGAATTGTTCCAAAAACTGCAAACCCTGTCTGCCAAAAGCGGCCGACCGGTTGAAGACTGCCTTGAACTGGCGGTGGCTGAATACATCGAAAACTATGAAGACGCCTATAAAACGGATTTGAACAGCGTTAACGCGCTTGAACGTTCTTTCTTCTTTTCCGTAGCGGAATAATTAAATGAAATCAGTAAAAGCCCCTCTTGGTGAGGGGCTTTTTGTGTGTTTTATCGAAAAACGGAATAATCTTTTGTTGTATAATAAGTATATTCTCCGGAATAGTTTGCCGGACTAATACTGCTGGAATAACCGGTAAGTTTAGCGTTTTTACCCATGGCAATACTGTTAACGCCGCTGCGGATATTCATAATAGAATTGTCTCCGACAGCCACACTGACATTTGAACCGCTATCACAGTCCGCTTCTGAGTTGTTTCCGACAATATATATGCCGTCAACACTATAATAGTTCCATATTTTTATATATTTACCTTTATTTAATGTTAACCAGTAATCAAACCTTTTGTTGTTACCCTGTATATAGAGTTCTTGTGCAGAAATACCTCTTTCCGAACTATTGAAAGGATTGTTAATATCTCCCAGAACAATCATCGCTATATAACTTAATGTTTGATATTGCTTGTCTGAAGAGTTATCAACAGCCAGAGAGGCATCTTCGTCTATGACCATATAACCGAACGGCCTTTCTACATAGGCACCTTTGCTTATATGAAAATTATTTTGACCACTTTTGAGGTATAAACTCTCATGAAACGCACTGTTAACATAAATATCCACGTTATTCAGTACGGTAAAACTGTTGTGGCTGTTGAAAAGAGGTGAACCTTTTCCGTTTGATACATCAATTGTAATATCGGACAGAACTAAATTAGTTCCGGTAATATAGCTCTGTGCTGTTTCCGTAAAAGTTAATTTAGCCGAATTTTTGCTGCTTCCGTAAATGTGTTTGTCACTGGCGGTAACGTAAGTAGTCATATAGTCTCCTTGTTTGGTACAAGTCAATTGACCGGAGACTTTAATGTTGAAAATATCTGGATTGTTCAAGGCTTTATAGAAACCTGTGCAATCAGTAACCACCACTTCTTCAGAGTTTTTTTGAGCAGCTGTCGGCTCATAATATTTAAAGGTAATATTGATATTTTTATCAGCGTAAGAAAAATTTGTAGATTTTGATTGACAATTCGTCAAATTGCTTTTGCAAGCTATTTCAGAAAAGATGTAATCCTCGAAAGAATAATCCCACATATGCTCTTTTTTGCCGTCGCATTCTTCTCCGTAAGCTAAATAATTGTCACTTTTCGCATAGTTGAATTCACTGCCGCAAGGAGATGTGCAGCCTTCATATTTTCCGCCGCAGGAATTGCCGGTTAAGACTTTGCCGCCGGTACAGTTGGAACTGTCATATTGGAACTTGGGATCGCAGACTTCTTTGCATTCGGAGA
>ERZ791887.1974-NODE-1974-length-12007-cov-2.956660_pt1 | contig 12007 bp, 12 predicted proteins | sample MGYA00510157_ERZ791887 | MGnify/ENA primary metagenome ERZ791887 (study PRJEB30046, sample SAMN00792112) | human gut metagenome | study: EMG produced TPA metagenomics assembly of the A metagenome-wide association study of gut microbiota in type 2... | reverse complement strand
GACAGCAATGAATTGAGCGTTGTCTTCCGTCTGCTGAAACTGCGTTATAAAAAGGGCAAGACCACGGCCGAAGCTTATGCCGCCACCCGGCAGTTAATCTATGAACTGCCCTATTTTCTTAAAAAGAAAACCGACAGCTCCGTCCATGTTGAAGATATTATTGCCGAAATGGATGCAGTGGAAAAACAAGGCTCGGCGGAGCAAAAGCAGGAACTGGCCAATGAAATCGAAAAAGCCTATCTTGAAAAAGAAATTGAACGCATGTATGACCGCCTGGCCAAAACCGGCCGCGATACGTCTATTGTCAGCGATAAACTGACTAATCTCAAAAAACGTAAAAAAGCCAATAAAAGCACAAAATGACAAACAAAAAAACAGCCCCGTTGCGGGGCTGTTTGCTTAAGCTTTGCCTTTCAGTATTTTTTCAGCTTCACGGTTGGCTTTGTCCATCACTTCGGCCGAGCGCCGCAGTTCTTTGCGCTCTTCGTCGTTCAAATCGGGAACCACCGATCCATAGGCGCCGCGCCGGCTGACAATAGTCGGCAGCGACAGACAGACGTCATGGAACCCTTCGACGTTTTTGTGCAGCGACGAAACCGTCAGCGTCCGCTTTTCATCTTTGATAATTGCCTCGCAGATTTTAACCAGAGAACTGGCGATACCGTAATAAGTTGCCCGTTTGCCGTGATAAATTTTAAATCCGGCGTCAATTACGTCCTGCGCCATTTTGGCCTTGGCTTCGTTGACCAGCGGCCGTCCGGTGTCTGTGCCGTAGTTGTCAAGGCTTGAACCGCCGATAGAGGCGGTAGACCAAGAAACCAGGGAAGAACTGCCGTGTTCACCCATCACGTATGCATGAATTGAGTGAGGCGAAACGTTGAAATAATCGCTCAGCATGGCTCTGAAACGGGCGGTATCCAAAACGGTTCCCGAACCGATAACCCGGTTGGAAGGAAATTTGGAAATGTCCAGAATAACTTTGGTAATCACGTCAACCGGATTGGTTGCCGCCAAAATAATGCAGTTGGGAGCATTGCGAATAATCTTCGGAACGATTTCGCGCATGATTTTTGTATTGCTTTCAAGCAGATCAAGCCTTGAATCGGTCAGGGCTTTCTGGCTGTCAACCGTAATAATCACGATTTGTGCCCCGTCCAAATCCTCGTAATCGCCGCAGTAAACATTGCTGTCCGAATTCAGCGCCGCGGCATGAATAACGTCCATAGCCTCGGCGTTGGCCTTGTCCGTGTTGATGTCAACCAACACAATGTCTCTCACCAGCCCTTTGATTGCCAGTGTATAAGCCGTGGTGCTGCCGACAAAACCCGCTCCGATAATTCCGACTTTCATAGCATCTCTCCTCGCTTGGTTAAATAATGACTATATTTAATATCATTTTTTGATAAGTTGCAAATTTTTATCTTAATTTATGTTTTCTCTTGTGCTATAATCAGCCCGTTGTTCAGGTTTATTAGTGAGATATCTTTATGGAAACCTCGGTTCTTCGCTTTCTCTGGCGCTATGCCCGCAAATTGAAATGGTTGTATGTTTTGCTGTTGCTGAATATTTTGTTCGGGCAGGTTTTGAGTCGCAGCACCAACTGGGCCAGCGCGCAGATTGTCGAGGTAATTTCCAAGGGGGCGCCGGATATGCCGACGCTTCATGTCATTGGCAGATATCTGCTGCTTATTTTTGTCTGTCTGTCGCTGCAAACCGTGGTTATGCTTGTCAATCGCCGTTTGGATATGCGCTTTTTGCCTTATTATCTGGGCAAGATGTCTAAAGATTTGTTTGTTTGGGCGCATAAGCATTCAACCGCCTTTTTTGCCGAAGAGATGGCCGGCAATATTTCCGGCAAAATCAAAACTATTCTTAATAATACCGAGATGCTTTATTATAACTCGCTCGGCAATCTGCTGTTTCCGCTCTGCGGTTTTCTGACCGCTTTTGTTTTTATCGGAACCGTCAGTGTAACGTTGGCCGTATGGTTTCTGTTTTTAAGCGTAACGCTGGCATTTGTCTCTATTCGCATCAAACGCCGGATAACGCCGTTTTCGGTTCGCAAAGCCAAACTTCTCTCTGAATCGAACGGTATTTTGGTGGACAGCATTTCCAATTCCGACCTGGTTAAAAACTGCGCCAATTTTAACTACGAGCGCCGGATTTATTATAATTCCGTCCGCACGGCAATGAAAGCCCTGCGCCGCGAAGTCCGCACCAGCACCTGGACGGACGTATTTGCCCGTTCGGTCAACGATGTGATGAATATATCCTTTTATCTGATAACTTTTTACTATTGGTACCGGCACCAATTGGGCATCGGCGATGTTGTTCTGGTTTTATCGTTGATTTCCTCAATGATTCAAAGCACGTTTTATATGGGCTATTTCTTTACCCAATACACCCAGCTGGCCGGCGGTATCAAAGACGGGCTGGATCTGCTCAATAAACCCTGTGACGTTAAAGACGCTCCGTCGGCCCGGCCGCTGAAAGTGACGCAGGGAGCCGTGTCTTTCTGCCGGGTCGAATACCGTTATAAAGCCTCCAATGCCTTGTTTGCCGATTTTAACCTGAAAATAGCTCCCGGTGAAAAAATCGGTTTGGTCGGCCGCTCCGGTTCGGGAAAATCAACCCTGATTAAGCTGTTGTCCCGCTATTATGACGTTCAGGGCGGTCAAATTTGTATTGACGGACAGGACATTCGGGAGGTAACGCAGGAGTCTCTGCGCAAAAACATAGCCCTCATTCCGCAGGATCCCAGCCTGTTTAACCGTACCATTATGGAAAACATCCGCTACGGCAACCTTCAGGCCGGCGACGAAGAAGTTTTCGAGGCGGCGCGCAAAGCTTATATTCACGACTATATTCTGACTTTGCCGCAGGGCTATCAGAGCAAAGTCGGCGAAAGGGGCGTCATGCTTTCCGGCGGTGAACGCCAGCGGATAGCCATTGCCCGCGCCATTCTGAAAAATGCGCCGGTTCTGGTTCTGGACGAGGCCACCTCGGCGCTCGACAGCGAAAGCGAACATTATATTCAGGAAGCTCTGCGCGATTTGATGAAAGGCAAAACCGTTATTGCGATAGCCCACCGTCTTTCAACCTTGAAAGAGATGAATAAAATCGTTGTTATGGAAAAGGGAAAAATCGTCGAAGAGGGAAGCCATGCAACACTGCTTCGTAAAAAAGGCGCTTATTATAATTTTTATAAAATGCAGTCTGCCGGATTTCTGCTGCCGGACGGCGGAGAAGACTGAATCACAGGCCGGTCTTGCTGTTGAGCCGGAGAATGTCAATAATCTCGGTAACCGAAGCAAATTGCTCAAACGCGCGGTCAATCATCTTGCGGTTGGTTGCCCGCCGGAAAAGTGAAGAAACCTCAAACATATTATGGTTGGTTTCAATTGCAATCAACAATTTGTTATTAAAAAAACTGAACTGGATATTTTTGCCCTGAAAGGCCTTTTTAACTTCAGACATTCGTTCCATAAAAGCGGTGGTCAGCAAATAGCGCGCCTCAATTTGGTTGTCGGAAAAAACTTCAAACTGGCGTTCAAAGCTGACGTCTTCCAGCTTAACCCGTTCCGGCCGCCCGATTTTTTTGAATAAATTAAGCCAGCCGCTGTCTTTCAGCACAACGGTTTTTCCCTCAAATTTTTTATTCATTTCCAACAAAATAACAATTCCCTGAAACACGGTAACGTTATGTGAACCGTTCTTTGTCCGTACTTTTTTATAAAGCTGTTCCTCGGAAATAATGGCTTGCACCTGATGATAATTGCCGCAGAAAAAGTCGTCGCCATCCTTGGAATCATACAGCGGAAAAATGCGGGAGTTTTCAAGTGTGGTATCCGGCAGGGAGCGGCCGTAGGCATAAATAAAATCGCCCCAGAAAGCGGCAAACTTGGCCATAACTTCTTCTTTGACGTCAATTTTGAAAGAAACAATCGGTGACCGGCAGTAAAACAGCGAAATAAAAACATAGCCCGCCAGAACATAAACAGTCAGTTCCGTCAGATTCCGGCTGCCGGCGATATAATCGCCCCAGAAACTTGACCAGAAAAGCAAAATCAACAGCGGAATGAAAATGCCGGTCAGCAGCAGCCTTTTGATGAAAACATCCATCTGTTTATGCCGCTCGGCTTCCATCTCCATAAACTTACCCAGTAAATGGTGATTGTAATAGTCGTCGAATTTTGCTTTTAAATCTTGCATTATTTAAAGTAGTCGCCGCTGTTAACCGGAGCTTTGGCCGTTTCTTCCGCTTCAAAATACGGCATGTCGGCTCTAATGCCCAGCATCGAGGCAATCAGACTGCTCGGAAATATTTCGCAGGCATTGGTCAAGTCATTGACCGCCGCGTTGTAAAAACGCCGTGCCGCGGCAATATGTTCTTCAACTTCATTCATTGACTGCATGGCGGTCATCATCGTTTGGTTTGACTTCAAATCGGGGTAATTTTCAACCGAGAGGTTAAATTCCTTCAATTTGCTTTCAAGCAGTTTTTCGTTTTTTATTTTTTCCTGCGGATTATCCTTGAACGAATTTGCCATGGCGGCCGTGCGCAGTTTGGTGATTTCTTCCATCAGCTTGCTTTCGTGTGCCATAAATTTGGCAGCCATGTTCAGGAGGTTCGGAATCAGGTCGTAGCGTTTTTTCAGCTGGACGTCGATTCCCGCCGATGCCTCTTTCACTTTATTCTTTTTCATAATCACTCCGGCATATAAAAAATAAAGCGTTATCAGAATAATTCCGGATATAATCCAAAAAATGGCGGACATCTCTTTTCTCCTTAAGTTCTTTTGCCTTTATCTTAGGAGCAAAAATCTTAAATATTATTAAACGGTTAGCAATATTTTCACCTTTGCGTTTTAGAGTAGGGGCAGGGAGGACAACGAATGCTTAACTTTATATGGTCGGGATTTTTTCTGGCCGCTTTCGCCGCCGCTCTTTATCAGAGCCTGGGATTGGACAATGCGGCAATCTGGACTGAACTGGTTAACAGCACGTTTGCTTCGGCCAAAAGTGCTTTCCAAATTTGCCTGAATCTGACCGGAATGCTTTGCCTGTGGCTCGGGTTGCTTAAAATTGCCGAGCGGGCCGGAGTTACCGACTTGCTGGCCAAAGCGCTGGCGCCGTTGTTTCGGCGAATTCTTCCCGGTGTTCCGTCTGACAGCCCCGCTTTGGGATCAATCGTTATGAATATGGCCGCCAACGTGCTGGGGCTTGATAATGCCGCTACCCCGATGGGGCTCAAGGCAATGGAGCAGTTGCAAAGCCTGAACCCGCACAAAGACAGGGCTTCGCCGGCACAGGTTTTGTTCATGGTCATCAATGCTTCCGCGGTAACCCTGATTCCGATAACGATTCTGATGTATCGTGCCGAGCTCGGTTCGGCTAATCCCTCCGCCGTTTTTATGCCTATTTTGTTTGCGACCTCTTTGTCAACGCTGGCCGGCTTTCTGGCTGTTGCCTGGGTTCAGAAACTTAATATTTTTAACCGGGTCGTCCTTGCTTATTTAAGCGGTTTTGCCCTTTTCATTCTGGGGCTGGCCTGGTATTTCAGCTCTTTGCCGCCCGAAGAACGGCTGACCGCATCAGCCGCCGGTGGAAACTTTGTCCTTTTTGCCGTTATAATCGGTTTTATAACCGCCGGGTTAATCCGTCGTCTCAACGTTTATGAACTTTTTATTGCCGGAGCCAAAGAAGGGTTTGAAATTGCCGTGCGCATTATTCCTTATCTGGTTGCCATGCTGGTGGCTATTGCCGTTTTCCGCACTTCCGGCTGCCTCGACTATATTGTTTGGGGCTTTGAAAAGCTTTTTGCCGCTCTGGGAATGGATACCGCTTTCGTTCCGGCACTGCCGACCGCAATAATGAAACCGCTTTCCGGCAGCGGAGCGCGGGCAATGATGATTGAAACCATGCAGGCCTACGGCGCCGACAGTTTTCCCGCTTTCGTCTCCTGTGTGATTCAAGGGTCCAGCGAAACCACTTTTTATGTGTTGGCGGTTTATTTCGGTGCGGTTAAAATAACCAAGGTCGGGGCGGCGCTTCCCTGCGCATTGTTGGCCGACGCTGTCGGTGCCGTTGCCGCCGTCGGTCTGGCTTATCTGTTTTATTAATTTTGATTCCGTCAATCATAAAAAAAGCTCCTTGCGGAGCTTTTTGTTTAAGCGGCTTTCTTTGCCTTGAACTGTGCATTGTATAAAGCTTTATAGGCGCCGTTTTCTTCCTGCAGCAGTTCTTCATGTGTTCCGGTTTCGATAATTTCGCCGTCATTGATGACCACGATTTTATCGGCATTTTGCACCGTGGACAGACGGTGAGCGATAACAAATACCGTGCGGTCCTGCATCAGATTGTCGATTGCGCGCTGAACCACGGCTTCTGCCTTATTGTCCAGACCACCCCTGAGGTCGCTTCGTCGAGAATAACCACCGGCGCGTTTTTGATAAAGGCACGGGCTATGGCCAGACGCTGCCGCTGTCCGCCGGAAAGCAGAGAGCCGCGCTCGCCGATTTTGGTGTCCAGCCCGTTTTCCAGTTCATTGATAAACTCATCCAGACAGGCCATCTTGACGGCAGTGGCGATTTCTTCCTCGGTGGCGTCCTCTTTGCCCAGCAGAATATTGTCGCGAATGGTTCCGGCAAACAGAAAGTTGTCCTGAAAAACAACGGCGATATTGTCGCGCAGGCTTTCCAGACTGATGTCGCGAATGTCTGTCTTGTCAATGGTGATGCTGCCGCTTTTAACGTCATAAAACCGCGGAATCAGGTTGACGATGGTGGTTTTGCCGCCGCCGGAATTTCCCACCAGTGCCACCGTCGTTCCGGCTTTGACTTCCAGATTAATGTCCTTCAGAACCGGAACGCCTTCCTTATATTCAAAATAAACATGGTTGAAATTAATGCTTTTTTTGACGCCTTTTAATGTGACTGCGTTCGGTTTGTCAAAAATGGTCGGCTCGGTTTCCAGAATTTCAACCACGCGTTCGATTGCCAGAAAGGAAACCTGCATCGCGTTGTAGTTTTTGCCGATGCTTTTAATCGGGGTATAAAGCAAAATCAGTGCGGTGATGAAAGAAACGAAGTTGCCGCTGGTAATGTCGCCGTTGACAATCAGATAACTGCCGTAACCGATAACGGCGCCGATGCCGATGGAAACGATAATATGCAGCGCCGGTGTCATCCAGGCGGTTTTCTGCACCATTTTGATCGTCAGCTTGAACAGATTGTGCAGCGTGCTGTCAAAGGTGTTGTAAATTTTGTTTTGCAGATTGTAAGAAGCAATCGTTTTGTTGCCGGAATAAGTTTCGTTGTAATTGGAAACCACTTTGGCACCTTCAACCACGCTGCCCATAACCACACGTTTGATTCTTCTGCGGACAGAAGCCAGCGGCATCAGCGCACAGCCCAAAATCAAAACGGCGATAATGGCCAGCTGCCAGGAATTGTAAATCAATACGCAGATGAGCGATATTGAGGAGAAAAAGCGGGAAACAAACACTTTCAGGTTTTCCAGCAGACCGGAACAGGCAATGTCGCAGTCGGTGTTGAAGCGCTGAATGACGAAACCGGAATTATGCTGGTCATAATAAGAAGTTTCCAGATGCAGCAGTTTTTTATATAAGGCGCGTTTCAAATCCTGGTTGATTTTGGTGCCGACCCAGGTATTCAGGTAAGTTGCCGCATAGTTGAGAAACCCCTGCACCGAGGTGAAAGCGACAATCAGCAGCGGAATATAAGCCGGCGAGCTTTCCGTCTTGTCAACCAGAACAATATCCATATAAGGTTTGAGCGAAAGAGCGACCACTGAATCCAGCGCGCCGATGGGAATGCAGATTAAAATGGCGAGAATAGCCCGGAACATATACGGTTTGACGAACGGCCACATTTTTTTGTAATGTTCGATAAAAGGCAGTTTTTTAATCTCTTCGTCTATTTGGATTTTGTCTTCAATCATTGTTTTTCCTATAGTTGTCTGAGCCGGTTTGGATATTGCCGCCGGCCGCGGTTATAAAAGTCCCAGAAAGTGCAGCGCAACGGCAATGAAACCCAGCTGCATGATTAATACGAACGCAAATTCGGCGCGGTAACTCTTTTTCTTGTTCTTATGGTGCAGAATTTTCTGCCCGGCCAGTGCGCCGCTCCAGCCGCCGAGCATTTCCAGGGCATGCAGATTGCGCTCGGGAATTCTCCAGGCGCCGCGAACGGCAGCCCTCTTGTCAACCCAGTAAGCCAGAAAGGTAACCAGATTGATGGATATAAACTGATAAACCAAAAACAGAAGCAGTGTTTTGGGAGCAAAAGGCGTTACTCTGAAATAATGCGTTTCAATATAATAGGCCGCCAGAATGACAATGCCGCAATGCAGCAGATAAAAACTGTTTTTTTGCAGCGGGCGAATGAGAAGCAGCAGCCCGATAAGAAGAACGCTTGCGGTAATGACCATGGTTGTTCCGGGGTTAAGTTAACGTTATCAGAGCGTATCATACAGAGATTCTCAAAAAAAGCAACCACATCAAATAGTGAATAACTGAAAAAAGATAATGAGATTTCCGTAAAACCATTTATATTGGTCTTAATCATTTATTAATAAAAGGATTGGGCAATGAAAAAAATTCTGACCGCTTCGGCCTATGTTTTGCTGGCCGCCTGCACCGCTTACAGCCATAAGGCAATGGAAGAGCAGGAACAGTTTGTCGTCGAAACGCCATACGCCGAAACCCCGGCGATAGACGATACGATTTCGCCGGATGTCTATGCTCTGGTCGCCGCCCGCGCAACCAATCGGATGCTGGATGAAACGGCCGAGGTTTACGAGCAGAATCCCCGCCCCACGCTTTACCTGATGCAGATTAAGAAAACCGATGAGAACCTGCCGGACGGTTTTTATCTTGCCCGCCGCGAAACCAAAGACATCATTGAAGGATCGGGAACTTTCACTCTGGTTAATAATCTGAATGAGGCGCAGTATTATCTGGAAGTCAGTGTCAGCCCGATTCCGCTTAAAGACAAAGAGGTGCCCGCCATTTCTTATCATCTGTCTCTGTACACTAATCAAAATGCCAAAATCGGCGAATGGGCACAGATGATTAAACAGGTTCAGAACGACGATAAAAGCTGGTGGTAACATTGCGTTCGGCTGTTTGTCTGCTTTTTCTGCTGAGCTTGGCGCCGGTGGCTTTTGCCGCCGGAAAAGATGACGTCAGTCTTGATACGGCATCTCTGGATAAGGACGTCACTTCCGTTTACGGTACGGACTGTGAAAAGGTCAAACCCGGCGAAGCCCGTTCGACGGTCAGAGTCCGTGTCACCGATAAAGCCAGCTATCTTGCCGTCAGCAGCCTGCCTGATTTGCGTAATGCCAAAGTCGAGCTGAATGAACATGACTTTAACGTGATGGTCTATAACCTGGTTGATAATAATATTGAAGACATGGCCATTCGCACCACCAAACAAACCCCGGAAGAAATTTGCGTCGAAGTCACCGGCTATATTTCCGGCAAGAATATTTTTGCCGCCATTGACGAGGCGCTGGACAGACAGAAAAACGGCAAAGAAGACAACGTGACGGCGGAAAACGGAGTCATTGCGTGGCAAGAGCGCCGAAGAACTCCGTCCGACCTGGCCGAAACGGAAAACGGTCCGCAGCCGGAAGCAGAGGCAAAGCCGGAACAGCCTGCGAAAACCGATTTGGCGGAAAAGGAACCTCTCTATACGCCGGATGAAAGCATTCCTCCGCCCCCGGTCTCTGAGAGCCAAACCCCGTCTGCCGAACAGGAAAAAGAGGACTATCTGCAGGCCAAGGCCGCCAGCAAAGGGCTGATTTATATTACGCCGACCGAGTTTTTTAATAAGACGACTTCTGCCAAATATGCGGAAATCCTGCGGGAAATGTTTGTGAAAAGCGACTACTTTTATGTAACCGACAAGATTGAATTGGCTGATTATGTCATCGGTTCAAAAGTTCTCCGCGCCAAGGTGGACCCGATTAACAAAGACACCAACCGGATGCAGATGGTGATTGCCGTTGAAAGCCGGAATACCGACAGCGGCGAAACGGAAACCGAACACCAGAACCGTTTTGTTCTGTTCAGCAGTTCGGAGAATGAGCAGAAAGTGGCCGCCAAACTGATGAAACAGCTGTTTGAAAAAGCCGCGGATAAAATTATCACCGAATTGGAAATTGCCCAGCGCCGCAAAAATAATGACGCCGGCCTGCCGGCAGTCATTACGCCGGTGTCGACATCGACAGCAAAGAAGGGTGCTCTTTAATCGGGCGCACCGCATAGCTCAGGTTGTTGAAGCGGGGCAGTCCTTTGGCGGCGCAATAGGCGGTAATCTGCATTTCAAGCTTATTGTTCAGAGCCGGCAGGTCTCCGGCTTCTTCGCCGGTATAGACGGTAATGACAACGTCGGTAAATCCCCGGTCGGTATAAATCTGATGGTCATAGCTGAGAAGCACGTCTTTGATGATTGCCAGTAAGGATTGCTGCAAGGCTTTGAAGTGATCGGCCGCATCCATATATTTAAACATGTTGACAAAGTCCTGCAGGGCTTTTTTGGTTTCGAAATTGCTGTCCAGTACGGCAATTCGTTCAATATAGTTCAAGTTGCCCGTTGCAATGGCATATTTTAACAGCTGCGGATAAAAAATTTTAATATAAGTATTCAGGGCGTCAAATTTCGGCTTCAGCAAAATGCCGGCCATGTCGGTCAAGCCGAGGTTTATCAGATTGCTGATAAACAAAGCTTCCAGCGCCGGCGACATTTCTCCGCCCAGGTCCCAGATTTTATAGGCCAGCGATTTGGCTTTCTGGTGTTCGCCGCGCATGATTTGTTCCTGCATCAGAATAATCAGCCCGTTGATATTTTCCGGATTTTCTTTCAACAGCAGATACAGTTGCCGTTCCAAATCCTGAATTTCGTCTTGTTGGCGATAGTCAAGCTTAACCAGCAGGCGGTATATGGTCGGGAAATCGGTTGCCGGCAGCGGGCCGACCTGCGCGGTTGCCGGTGATATTTCCTGATTCTGTCCGTCACTCATGATTCTGCTCTCCGTAAATTTCTTTTTTTATTATAACACACTATTTCTCTAAAATAAATGTGCAAGGTCCGTCATTAATCAGAGTTACCTGCATCTCAGCCTGAAAAATGCCGGTTTCGACCCGATGCCCGAGTTTTTTCAGGCAGCTGACAAAATGTTCGTATAGCGGCCGGGCTTCTTCGGGACGGGCTGCCGTTTCAAAGCCGGGACGGTTGCCGCGGCTGGTGTCGCCGGCCAGAGTGAATTGGGAAATAACCAGAAAACTGCCGTTTATATCGCCGACGGACAAATTCATTTTACCGGCGCCGTCTTCAAAAATACGCAGATTCGCCGCCTTCTTGGCCAGATATTCGGCTTGAACCGCCGTGTCGCCTTTTTGAACGCCGACAAACAACAGCAGTCCTTGTCCGATTTCTCCGGCAATTTTTTGTTCCGCTTCCACCGAAGCCCTTTTAACCCTTTGAACCAATACTTTCATGACTTATACATACCAGTTTATTACCAATGCGGCTATTTTATTGAAATAATCTTTAAGATAAATTAAAATCACTCCGTTTTTATAAATTTTATAACGGACTATTGGTTATGCGCAAACTACTTATTCTCTCGCTGTTGTTCATGGTTTCCGGCTGCGCTTCTTTCGGGCGCGGTGTAGCCGAAGCGATTATCAACGATAAAAAAGAAGACACCCGCCAGTGCGAAATTCAGGGAAGCCCGCTGCCCGGAATTGACGATTTGTTCAAAAACAAGCAGGTTGTCAAAGTGATGATGGTTCACGGGGTCGGAACCCACACGCCCGGCTATGCTACCCGGATTCGCGAAAACCTGGCGCTCAAGCTGGGGCTTGATGTCTTCTCCCGCCGCGATAAGGATATCACGCTGATTGATCCGGATGACCGCAAAACGGTTATCGGCAATCTCCGTGTCACCCGCATGCAGAATGAAGAGGCTTCCAAAG
>ERZ791887.1971-NODE-1971-length-12031-cov-2.790999_pt1 | contig 12031 bp, 10 predicted proteins | sample MGYA00510157_ERZ791887 | MGnify/ENA primary metagenome ERZ791887 (study PRJEB30046, sample SAMN00792112) | human gut metagenome | study: EMG produced TPA metagenomics assembly of the A metagenome-wide association study of gut microbiota in type 2... | reverse complement strand
ATGCACTGCTTGGTATTGTTCATTCAATGGCTCATAAAACAGGAGCTGCATTTTCTACAGGTCATATTCCACATGGATGTGCAAATGCAATCTATCTTCCATATGTAATTAAATATAATGCGAAAGATCCTGTAGCGGCAGAGCGTTATGCAGAAATCGCAAGAAGAATGGGACTGGAAGGAACATGCCAGAGGGCATTGATCAACAGTCTCTGTGAAAAAATTGATGAATTCAATGTAAGATTAAATATCCCAAAAACATTAAAAGATTTTGGAATTCAGGAAGATGAGTTCAAGGAAAAAGTTGCAAAGATTGCAGAACTTGCAGTAGGTGATGCATGCACCGGCTCAAATCCAAGAGCAATCGATCCGGCAAATATGGAAAAACTCCTGACATGCACATATTATGGAACAGAAGTTGATTTCTGATAAAGGATTAAATAAATAATCGTGGTTAAATCGGAACCGAAATAGGGTTTAGTCAAAAAGGAACATATGTATTTTCTTTTCCCCTTGCTTTAATTATAAAAAGCAAGGGGAATTTTTATACCTTGCCTCAGAATAAGAATGTGTTATATAATAATACGAATATATCATAAGAAAATTAACAGGAGGGCCTTTGATATGGATATTTCTGAATTTATAGAAGTAGCAAAGAATCTTAACGTTCTTGGAATTAAAATTACAAAAGACGGAGAACTGGCAGCAGAGTGGCACAGTGAGCCTGAATGCAGGAGAAATATCTATTCTGCAACGAAAAGCTTTACATCCTGTGCAGTTGGTTTTGCTGTTCAGGAAGGTTTGATTGATCTGAATGAAAAGCTTACAGAAGCATTTTCAGGAGATATGCCGGAGAATATTGATGATAACCTGAAATCTGCAACAGTCCGGGATTTACTGACCATGTGCCTGGGACAGGAAAAAGGAAATCTTATGGGAGAACAGCGCCGTTATATAAGGAAGATGACTGGGTAAAGATGTCTCTGGCTGTTCCTTTTAATCAGTTGCGTCCGTCAGAACAGGACAAGAAACAGAAATGAAAGAATCGACTGGGAGAATTTAAAATAAACCAGAAAGAGAGCCTACATTAATGGATTTAAAACAGTTACAGTATTTCGTGGTATGTGCGCAGACCGGGTCGTTCAGTGAGGCGGCCAAAAATCTATATTCAACACAGCCGAGTGTCAGCAAGGTAATCAAAGGTCTGGAAGATACACTTGGAATGCAGCTTTTCGAACGGCTTCCAAGAGGAATCCGTCTGACGGTACAGGGAAAGAAAGTTTATCAGTACGCGTCGAAAATTATAAATGAGATAGATGTTCTTGAGAATATGGCATCGCGTGGAATGACGAAATGGATTCGGATTTCCATGAATCCAAGTTCCTGGTTTGCCAATCAATTTGTAGAGTTTTATAATGAAACATTTGAAAAAAGATACCATTTTCAACTGACAACAGCAGGTGTGCGCAGTGTGATGGAACGAGTCAGGGATTATATGGATGATATTGGATTTGTATATATCTTGAGTCACCAGAAGGAGAATTTCCTGCATGAACTTGCAAAGAATAAAATGCAGTTTATACCTATATATGAAACAAATCTGATCCTGTACCCAGGACGTTTGACAAAACTTTACGGTTCCGGTAAGACAAGTGCGAATCTGGAGGATCTGGAAGGAATCCGTTTCATACAGAATTATCAGGACGAGTTTTTTGATATTGGCGCAGTGAAGGAAGAAGCATTTCAATGGAAAGATATTGATATTTCTGTGCTGACGAACAGCGATTATATTATGGAAAAAATGCTTAAGAACAGTAAGGTTTCAAATATGAGTGGAAGTTATCTCTCAGAAAACAAGACAGGAACTACACCGGGAATCCCGCTGGAACTTGGCGATAATAAGGTTATTTTCGGATATATTCTCCATAAGGGTGAGAAAATAGATGAGAGTATAGAAGAGTTTCTGGAATTTTTAAAAGAAAGACTTCCTAAAAGCTGATCAGAGTAGACTAAGTTACAGAAAAAGATCTGGTATAAAAGTATACAATGAAGTATTTTACGAATGTCAGCCTGTAAACTGACCTATTCCAGAATGCCGTAAAAGTATTCAAACTAAGAATGGCACACAACCCTCCCCTGGGGTTGTGTGCCTTTTTGGCTTTTGCTAGACTTTATCTGTAAATTTGAGTGTGCGGATTCAATACGGTTATGCAGGTAGAAAAAATAAAAAAATTTATTCAGTAAGATGCTTATCGGTAATATTCCGCAGAATGTTCGGGTAGACGTAATGTCAGAAACCAGAACATACAAAAGGAGAACCTATGATAAAATATGTTTTCAAAAGACTTCTTCAGTTGATTCCGGTTCTGATCGGAATTACTTTTTTGTCATTCGCCATGATGCGTTTGGCAGGGGGAGATGCTGTCACTTATATGTATGAAAATGCCGGAACAGCGGTTTCCCAGGAAGTAATTGATAAGACCAGAGCGGAATATGGACTGGATCAGCCATTCCTCGTCCAGTATGGGAAATGGTTTGCAGGAATGGTAACCGGGGATATGGGCGTGAGCTATGTATCAAAAAAGGATGTTTATGATACTTTTGTAGAGAAACTTCCGGCAACCCTTCTTCTGACGGTATCATCGGTATTGCTTACCATGATTATTTCGATTCCTTTGGGAATTTTGTCAGCAGTAAAGCATAACCGGTGGAGCGATTATGTGATACGTTTCGTCAGTTTCATCGGTAATTCCATGCCGAATTTCTTTGCGGCACTGGTATTGATGTATTTCTTTTCTATTAAGTTAGGATGGCTTCCGGTAATTACTACAGATAACATTGCACTGAGTCTGGTACTTCCGACTCTGACTCTGGCAATTGCTATGGCTTCTAAGTATACCAGGCAGGTAAGAGCGGCAGTTCTTGAAGAACTGAATAAGGATTATGTGGCAGGAGCTAGGGCAAGAGGCGTGCGTGGAAGTGTAATCGTGTGGAGAAACGTAATGAAATCTTCCATGCTTACGATCATTACACTCCTGGCACTTTCCATAGGAAGCCTTCTGGGTGGAACTACGATAGTAGAAACAATTTTTATGTGGGATGGTGTTGGAAAAATGGCAGTAGACGCCATTACCATGAGAGATTATCCGATCGTTCAGGCTTATGTTGCATGGATGGCAATCATCTATGTTGTGGTTAATCTTGTTACGGATATTTTGTATCACTATATGGATCCCCGCGTGAGATTAGGGGGTGATCAGGCATGAGTAAAAATCGGATCAATGAGAAAAAAATCAGTGTCCGTAAACAGAAGGTAAAGAAAAATCATATCAGAGAGAAGCTGATTTTTTTTACAGCGCTTACGGTTATTTTACTTGTCATTGCTGTTTTTGCGAGAAAACTCTGTCCGTATGATCCGTATGCACAGGATCTTCTGCAGGCACAGAAAGCTCCCTCAGTGGAACATATTCTGGGAACGGACAGATACGGAAGAGATATGTTCTCTCGTGTATTGGTAGGAAGTACGACAAGTATTTATGCGACACTTTTACTGGTTGCAATCGTTACTGTTGTGGGAACTGTGATTGGTATTGTCTGTGGCTGGTGTGGTGGAATCGCAGATACGCTTCTGATGCGTATTTCAGATTTGTTTCTGGCATTTCCAAGCCTTGTATTTGCACTGGCTGTTGCCGGAGTTCTTGGAGGTGGCATTCATAATGCCATTCATAATGCGGTGATTGCGTTGGCAGTAATCGGATGGCCAAAGTTTGCAAGACTTGCGAGAGGACTGACACTGGCGCAAAAAGATTCCGCTTATCTGATGGCGGTAAGGATGTCTGGCAGCAGTACACTGAAAATATTATTTAAGCATATTTTACCCAATATTGCAGGGCAGATTCTTGTCACGGCAGTTCTTGATATCGGAACCATGATGATGGAGCTTGCAGGGCTTTCTTTTCTGGGACTTGGCGTTCAGCCTCCGGCAGCGGAGTGGGGAAGCATGATTAATGATGGAAGAAGTATGCTTCAGATCTCACCATGGATGGTGCTGGCTCCCGGTGCCGCAATTTTTATTACTGTTATGATATTTAATCTTCTTGGAGATACACTGAGAGATTATATGGATCCAAAGCAAAGAGCTAAAACAAAGAACTAAAACAGAGAATCAAACAACGGAGGAAAAGAACTATGAAGAAAAAAGTTATTGCTATGTTACTTACAGGAGCCATGCTGGCATCTGGTTTGTCTGCAACTGCATTTGCAGCTGATGAGAAAACTTTTGTATACGGAACAACCGGATACAGTGAGGAGATGGGAGATGCAGGTCTCAATCCACATGACAATTATTCAGGATGGAGTGCCCTTCGTTATGGTGTTGGCGAGACACTTTTCAAATATAATGATAACATGGAAATAGAGCCATGGCTGGCAACAGATTATGAATTTGTAGATGATACAACGGTAAAGATTACACTTCGTGATGGCGTAAAATTCTCAAGTGGACGTACGATGGATGCAGAGGCAGTGAAAGAGTGTCTGGATGATCTGCTTGCAGTTCATGACCGCGCGCCGTATGATTTGAAGGTCGATCATATAGATGCTGATGGTCTGACCCTGACTATTTATACAACTGAGCCATGTCCGGCAATCATCAATTATCTGGGTGATCCATATGGCGCAATCATTGATATGGAATATGGCATTCAGGGAGAAGGCGGTTCTGCAAATGTAGCAGGAACAGGTCCTTATATCGCTACAAATGTTACTCCTACACAGATCGATCTGGTAAAGAATGAAGATTACTGGGGCGGAGATGTAAAGGTGGACAAAGTTACCGTGAAATCCTTTGCTGATGGAAGTGCTCTGACAGCAGCCTTACAGACAGGTGATATTCAGGGAACTTACGGTCTTCAGTATGATAACTATGCATTATTTGACGGAAATTCAGACTATACGATCAACTCCTGTGCTACCAGCAGATGTTTCTTCGGCCAGTTCAATATGGACTCTGAGATCGTGCAGGATCAGAATGTACGTAAGGCTATTGAAATGGGAATTGATAAGGAAGGATTCTGCTCTGTAATCATGGAAGGACGTGGACTGCCGGCAAAAGGAGCATTTCCAGGCAGTTTCTCTTACGGAAATGATGCAGTAGAGACTGTATCTTATGATCCGGATGGAGCGAAAGAACTGCTGGAGGAATCAGGTTGGACAGATACCGATGGTGACGGATATGTAGATAAAGACGGACAGAAACTGACGATCAACTGGCTGACTTATCCGACTCGCCTGGAGCAGCCGAAACTTGCAGAGTATGCACAGGCAACTCTGAAAGATATCGGAATTGATGTGGTTGTAAATAATACAGCTGATCATAAAACTTTTGCGGAAAGCGGAGATTTTGATGTTTATGTAAGTTCGCTTACTACAGCACCTACCGGAGATCCGGAGTATTTCTTTACAAGTACAGTAACCGGTGCAAAAAACTACGGAAATTATCAGAATGATGAAGTTACAAAACTGACCGAGCAGCTTCATCAGACTTTTGATACAGATGAGAGAGGAAAACTGGCAATAGAACTTCAGCAGAAAATTCTGGATGATGATGCATATTTCTTTGTATCTCATCTGAACATGGGAATTGTGACAAAATCAAATGTTACGGGTATGGCAGCTCATCCGTGTGATTATTATGAAATTACGGCAGATTTGGATGTGGAATAAAAAGATTAAAATTTATTGTGTGCCCGATGATATACTCGTAAATCATTGCATCCTCAGGTTTATGCTGACTGTATGAATCTGGGGATGTTCTTGTAAAAGTAATCTTGCCAGGAATGAAATAGTTTGTAACAGGATGACGGTAGAAATGCTAAGGAGATAAAGCATATATGAACAATTCTTTGCTTCGTGTAGAGCATGTGACTATCAGTTATAATGGAAAACAGGTAGTCAGTGATGTCAGTTTTGAACTGAAACAGGGGGAAATCCTTGGAATCGTGGGAGAGTCCGGCAGTGGAAAAAGTACGATCATCAAGGCAATAATGGGCCTTCTGGGAGAAGAATGTATGGTTACCAGAGGCGATATCTGGTATAAAGGAGAGAATCTTACTGAGATGAGTGAGAAAAATCTCCGCAAATATCTGGGGACAGAGATCGGTATGGTATTTCAGGACTGTAAGGCGGCCCTGTGTCCGGTACGGACAATTGGCGTACAGATCCATGAAGCAGTATCCGAACATGAGAAAATAACAATAAAAGAAACACGTCAGCGTGCCGCTTCCCTTATGAAAAAAATCGGTCTGGAGGACGGAAACCGTGTACTGGACAGTTACCCTTTTGAACTTTCGGGTGGAATGAATCAGCGTGTGGGTATCTGTACAGCCATGATCATGCATCCGAATCTACTTCTTGCAGATGAACCGACCAGTGCCCTTGATGTGACAGTGCAGAAGCAGGTAGTGGAAGAGCTTCTCCTGATGAGAAAAGAATATCATACGGCAATGATTCTGGTAACCCATAATATCGGAGTGGTAAGAAAGATGGCCGACAGGATTCTGGTGCTTAAAAATGGTCTGGTCAGGGACTATGGGGAGACTGAAAAGGTTCTGGATCATTCGCAGGATGATTATACTCAGAAGCTGATGAATTCTGTGCTTCATCTGAAGCGCGATGCAGAATAAAAATGGAACCAGGGAGGATTTAAAAGGTGGATGATGTAATTCTAGAAGCACAGCATCTCAAAAAAGTGTTTATATCTGGAAAAAAATCAATGACTGCGGTGGATGATGTCAGTTTTGAACTCAGACAAGGAGAATGCCTTGGAATTGTGGGAGAGTCTGGCTCTGGTAAAAGTACGATCGTAAAGATGATCACGCATCTGCAGAGCATTACGGAAGGAAATGTGATTCTGAAAGGTAAAGATATCACGAATGTAAAGGGAAAAGAACTCCGCGAAGTTTACAAAGATATCCAGATGGTATTTCAGATGCCGATGGAGTCTTTTGATCCAAGACGTACATTAGGAGATGGAATCGGTGAGAGCCTTCGGAATATGGGACTGAGCCGTAAAGAAACCCGTGAGAGAGTTGAAAAACTTCTGGAGAGATGCGGACTGGATAAAGAATATGCAGACCGCTATCCACATCAGGTAAGCGGAGGCCAATGTCAGAGAGCTGCCATTGCCAGAGCACTGGCAGTCGAGCCGTCTGTCCTTATCTGCGATGAGGCCACCAGTGCTCTTGATGTAACAGTGCAGAAACAGATTCTGAAATTGTTGATGGAACTGAAGCAGAAAGAAAATTTTTCTTTTCTTTTAATCTGTCATGATCTGGCACTTGTTCAGGCATTCTGTGACCGTGTCCTTGTACTTTATCATGGAGAAACCGTAGAAAGTGGAACACCGGATGAGATCATTAATCATCCGAAGATGGACTATACGAAAAAATTAATTGACTCGGTATTGTAAAAATGTAGCAGTTTGTTATTTTGGAGCTTATAGACAACGGGAATAATTTTTCAATACATTTTATTGATTTTCTATAGACTGTTTGACAAGTATATATTTACATAAAAAAGTACTTCTTGCGGATAGAAGTACTTTTTTATGGTTTTATGACTTTTTCGATGATGCACATTGTGTGGAGGTCTGTGCACTTTACTTGATAACCGGCACAAATCTTTGCGCCGGCTGCAACGAGTATAAAACTGATTTGTGGAAGCGTTTATCTCGCTGTGCTGACTATATTTTATCAAAATGTTCCTGAAGTACAAGCCTCTCGGGGGGATTTTCAGATATGAAAAAAATACTGTAAGACATGCAATATATGAATGGGTAAATATCCCCCTGGGGTGCTTATGCAGTATGGTAAAAAATGTTACACTGACTCTGCTACTCATTTGTGCGCAAATGAAAAATAAAAGGAGGAACGAAGATAGTGAAGAGAAAGTTACTGGCAATTTTGACAGCGGTATGTATGACAGCAACATTTGTGGGAGGATCTGCAACGATATGGGCTGCTCAGGAAGAAAGTGCAGCAAAAGATGAAGTGATCGTGACTATGCCGACGACATCAGAACCGGAAGCAGGTTTTGACCCGGCATACGGATGGGGAGCAGGAGAACATGTACATGAGCCTCTGATCCAGAGTACCCTGACCGTTACGAATACGGACCTGTCCATCGGAATGGATCTGGCAACTGATTATTCAGTGAGTGAGGATGGTCTTACCTGGACGGTAAAGATCCGTGATGACGTAAAGTTTACAGATGGGGAACCACTGACTGCAGAAGATGTGGCATTTACCTACAATAACTGTCGTGATAACAGCTCTGTCAATGACTTTTCCATGCTGAAAGAAGCAGTGGCAGTAGATGATACAACGGTAGAATTCCATATGAATACACCGTTTGCGGTATGGCCTTACACCATGGCAATCGTTGGAATTGTTCCGGAACATGCGTATGATGAAAATTACGGACAGAATCCAATCGGTTCCGGACGCTATATTATGAAACAGTGGGATAAAGGACAGCAGGTAATCTTCGAGGCGAATCCGGATTATTATGGAGAAGCACCGACGATGAAAAAAGTAACCGTACTTTTCATGGAAGAGGATGCGGCACTGGCAGCTGCTCAGTCCGGCACTGTGGATGTGGCACATACAGCTGCTTCCTATTCCGATATGTCTGTAGACGGTTATGATCTGTTAAGCGTTCAGACAGTTGATAACCGTGGATTCAATCTTCCTGCAACATCAGCGGAAGAAATTGACGGTGTAACTTACGGAAATGATTTTACCAGTGATGTAGAAGTCAGACGTGCGATCAACATTGGTATCGACCGTGATGAAATGATCCGGAATGTACTGAATGGATATGGAACACCGGCGTACAGTGTATGTGACAAAATGCCATGGTACAATGAAGAAACAGAAGTAGAATATGACCAGGATAAAGCAAAAGAGATTCTCGATGCAGCAGGATGGGAAGCAGGCGATGACGGAATCCGCGAAAAAGATGGTGTCCGTGCAGAATTTACCATGATTTACCCGGCATCTGATTCCGTTCGTCAGGCACTGGCAGAGGACAGCAAAAATCAGCTTTCTGAACTTGGAATCGAGGTGACCACAGAGGGTGTTGACTGGGATACTGCTTATACCAGAGCAGAATCTGAACCTCTTGTATGGGGATGGGGAGCACATACACCGATGGAACTTTATAATATTTATCATACTATGGATGAAACCGGTCTGGCAGAATATTCTCCATATGCAAATGAAACTGTTGATAAATACATGGACGAAGCTCTCGCAGCCAGTGATCTGGAAAGCTCTTATGATCTCTGGAAAAAAGCACAGTGGGATGGAGAAACAGGAATTACTCAGGAAGGTGATATTCCGTGGATCTGGCTTTGCAACATCGATCACCTGTACTTTGTAAAAAATGGTCTTAAGATTGCAGATCAGAAGATCCATCCGCATGGACATGGCTGGTCAATCGTAAACAATGTAGATCAGTGGATATGGGAATAAGTGTAGTGTACAGACAAGATTATTCGAAGAACAAACTTGTTGATACAGTATTATGGGAGTAAGAATATCTTGAACAGAACAACAGAAAAATTTATATTAAAGAATTTTATCAAGATGGTATTTTTGCTGTTTGCTGTGAGTATTGTTGCATTTGCACTTATGACAGCTTCCCCCATTGATCCGTTAAAGGCCAATGTGGGGCAGGCTGCCCTCGGAAGTATGAGTCAGGATCAGATTGCGAAGCTTGAAGAGTACTGGGGCGTAGGTCAGCCGCCGGTGCAGCGTTATCTTGCATGGTTCAGAGATTTTGTAAGGGGAGATATGGGAATATCTCTCCTTTATCGTCAGAAGGTAACAACAGTGATTGCGGTTAAACTTGCCAATTCACTGTTTCTGATGATTATTGCCTGGATTCTCTCCGGGCTGATAGGATTCCTGCTTGGAGTACTGGCAGGAATGAAACGTGGAAAACCAATTGATAAAATAATAAAAGGTTATTGTCTGGTGATATCCAGTACGCCTGCTTTCTGGATCGCCATGCTGCTTCTGATGATTTTTGGCGTATGGCTGAAAATTCTTCCTATTGGACTAAGCGTTCCGATTGGGGTCGAAGCCAGTGGGGTGACATTTCTGGATCGTGTGCGTCATGCCATTCTTCCGGCACTGACGTTATCAATCACGGGAATCTCTAATATTGCCATGCATACAAGAGAAAAAATGATAGACATCTGTGACAGTGACTATGTACTTTTTGCCAGGGCAAGAGGGGAAAGTAACTGGGAAATTTTCAGAAATCATGGATTTCGGAATGTACTGGGACCGGCGATGACACTGCAGTTTGCTTCTATCAGTGAAATCTTTGGTGGCTCGGTTCTGGTAGAGCAGGTATTTTCCTATCCGGGACTTGGGCAGGCAGCAGTCAGTGCGGGACTTGGAAGTGATATGCCGCTTCTGATAGCAATCACCATGATCAGTGCGTTGTTTGTATTTGGCGGAAATCTGATCGCCAATATTCTTTATGGAGTCATTGATCCGAGAGTTCGCAAAGGGGGTGTGGGAAGATGAAAAATATAACTGCATCCTCAAAAGAAAGACAGCAGGAGACAGGAAATCTGACAGGAAAGGGAATCAGACGTAAGTGGAATCGCAGGAAGACATTGGTGCTTTGGTTGGTGATTGCGGTTGCGTTTCTTGCAGCTGTCTGTATCGGCGGAAGTTTTTGCAGCGAAGCTGCGAAGGTAACAGACTTCTCCAGGAAGAATATTCCGCCTTGTCTGAAATATCCATTTGGAACAGACTGGCTTGGAAGAGATATGTTTGCAAGGACAGTAAGAGGATTATCTATCAGTATTATTATAGGAGTCTGTGCAGCGACATTTAGTGCTGTAATGGCATTTATCCTTGGGGTTGTGTCAGCGACAATGGGAAAAACGGCAGATACGATCGTGACATGGTTTATTGATCTGATCATGGGAATTCCTCATATGCTTTTGCTGATTCTTATCTGTGTGGCATGTGGAAGAGGGCTCAAAGGCGTGATCCTGGGCGTTGCACTGACACACTGGACTTCTCTGGCAAGATTGATCAGAGGAGAAGTGCTTCAGTTAAAAGAGCAGATTTATATCAAAACTGCCAGAAAGCTTGGAAAGAGTAACTTATATATTGCTATGAAACATATGGTTCCGCATCTGCTTCCACAGTTTATTGTGGGACTGGTGCTGCTTTTTCCGCACGCGATTCTTCATGAATCCGGCATTACATTTCTTGGTTTTGGTCTGTCAAATGAACAGCCAGCCATAGGAATCATCCTTTCAGAAGCGATGAAATATCTGGCAACCGGTAAATGGTGGCTTGCACTCTTTCCGGGAATCATGTTAATTCTTACAGTTGTGTGCTTTTACACTACAGGTGAAAATCTCCGCAGGCTGCTTGATCCGGCCAGTGCGCATGAATAGAGGAGGCAGTGAATTGGAAAGAGAAAAAATTCTGGAAATCAGTCATATGCAGATAGCTTTCTGTCAGTATCAGAGGGGGATACAGCAGATACAGCTTCCGGTAATCCGAGATCTGAACGTCACAGTTCATGCAGGAGAGATAGTGGCTGTTGTTGGATCATCGGGTTCCGGAAAGAGCCTTCTGGCACATGGAATCATGGGAATTTTGCCATACAATGCTACGATGGAGGGAGAGGTTTATTATTGTGGAGAAAACCTTACCGAAAAGAAGATAAAGCAGCTTCGTGGGAAAGAGATTGTTCTGGTGCCGCAGAGTACTTCTTATCTGGATCCACTTATGAAAGTGGGGCAGCAGATCTGTAAGGGGAAGAAAACTCCGGAAAAAAAGCGAAAACTGGATTCTATTTTTGAAAAGTATGGACTGGGTAAGAATGTTCAGGAACAGTATCCGTTTGAACTGTCGGGGGGAATGACAAGAAGAGTCATGATCTCAACAGCTCTGATCGAAACTCCGAAGCTGGTGATCGCGGATGAACCGACGCCC
>ERZ791887.1956-NODE-1956-length-12097-cov-2.893041_pt1 | contig 12097 bp, 10 predicted proteins | sample MGYA00510157_ERZ791887 | MGnify/ENA primary metagenome ERZ791887 (study PRJEB30046, sample SAMN00792112) | human gut metagenome | study: EMG produced TPA metagenomics assembly of the A metagenome-wide association study of gut microbiota in type 2... | reverse complement strand
ATTATCTAATTTGGCTTATTTAAATTACATAAGGATAAATATAGACATAAAAAATGTTTATTCAGACTTTTAGTGTAAAGAAATGGAGATTACATAATGAAAGTATCAGTTATAATTCCCTCTTTAAATCCTGATGAAAAACTAATATGTGTTGTAGATTCATTAAGAGAGGCTGGCTTTGATGATATTATTCTGGTAAATGATGGCAGTGATGAAAATCATATGGAGCCTTTTGAGCATGCATCAGCTTATCCGGAATGTACAATTCTTACGCATGAGGTAAATAAAGGTAAAGGACGCGGTCTTAAAACTGCATTTGAATACTGCATTAAAAACAGACCTGATATAGATGGGGTTGTTACTGTTGACGGAGATAATCAGCATAAGGCGGCAGATATCCTGAAATGCTGTGAGAAAATGGCAGAGTGCAAAGATAAAGTTGTTCTTGGTGTAAGAAATTTTTCGGGAAAAGACGTACCGTTTAAGAGCAGATTCGGAAATAACATGACAAGTTTTGTGTTTAAATTTGCATGTGGACTTAATATATCAGATACCCAGACTGGATTAAGAGCAATACCCAGACAGTATCTTGAATTGTTTGATAAAGTAAAAGGTGAAAGATTTGAATATGAAACTAACATGCTTCTTGAATTCAAGCAGAGCCATATAGATTTTGTGGAAGTTCCGATAGAAACTGTATATATTGAAGAAAATGCATCAACTCATTTTAATCCTATCAAGGACTCATTGAAAATATATGGTGTTATTTTTAAGTTTTTATTCAGCTCAATTGCATCATCTGTGATTGATCTGGCAATGTTTGCTCTTATCAGTGCATTGATGTTTGGAAAACTTGACGGAAGCATAAGAATATTTACTGCTACGCTTGGTGCGAGAATTATATCATCACTTTTTAACTATACATTTAACAGAAAAGCGGTATTTAATTCAAAGAGTGGCGTCAAGTCATCAATTGTGAGATATTATATCTTATGTGCATGTCAGCTTTGTGTTTCATATGGTCTTGTATACCTTGTTACAAGTGTATTGTCGCTTGGGCAGGTACTTACGGTTGTGGCAAAAGCTATAATAGATACAATACTTTTTGTGATAAGCTTCCAGATACAGAGAAGATGGGTGTTTAAGCATAATTAAACTTTAAATATAAAAGAAATGGAGAATTTTATGAGTAACGAAAACAACGAAGAAATTGAATTGTTTGATTACATGGATGAAGAATCAGAATCAAGAAAAATTCCCGTGAATAAAAAAGAAAAAACAGGCGGGAAAAGTGGCAGATCAAAGAAAAAGAAAAAAGCCGGAGCACTTACATGGGTTGGAAGAGTTGCGGCAACAATAGGCATTACACTTGCACTTATTATAGTATGGCTCTACGGAGTTATGGCGGTTCTTGTATATGGACCTTCAAAGACAGCAAAAAATCAGTTTGTACTGTCTGTGCAGGAGACGAGTGCGATAGGATTCCTCGCTAATATTTTCTGCTCACAGGAAGAGATAGATGCAATCAAGGCTGCCAATTCAATTAAGGATACAGATGAAGTTACAGATACAAGTCTTGTAAGTATTGATACAGAAGATAATTCAGAAGTTCCTGATATCGAGATAATTGATGTTAAAGGTTCAACATATAGTGGAAAACTTATGAAAATCAAGGACCCTTCAAGACTTTTTGTAGGAACAATAGAAGGATTCCATCAGGGAAATGGACAAGTTGTTGCTGATATTGCAAAAAGATATGATGCCGTAGGTGGCGTAAATGGCGGTGAGTTCGTAGATGGTGAGACAACATATACAGGCATGCCGATTGGACTTGTTATGATTAATGGTGAACAGGTTAACGGAAACAGTGGTTCAACATATCATGTTACGGGTATAACATTTGATAATAAGCTTGTCGTAGGTAATATGACAGCAGAACAGGCAAAACAGAATAATATCCGCGACTGTGTAAGCATCAGCAACAGTATCGGACCATTCCTTATAATTAATGGCGAGGCACAGGATGTATCAGGTACAGGCGGTGGTCTTAATCCACGTACAGCACTTGGACAGACCTCGGACGGCTCTATAATTCTTCTTGCTATTGACGGACGTATGGCAAACAGCCTTGGAGCTTCATTCTCGGATTTACAGGATATAATGCTTCAGTATGGTGCGGTCAATGCTTCAGTAATGGATGGTGGTACATCAACACAGATGTATTATGAAGGAGAAGTAATAAATACACCTTATTCGCCTACAGGTCCAAGAACATGTCCAACAGCATGGCTTGTTAAATAAAATATAAGGAGTGGCAATGATGAATAAAAAGAAAAAAAGAAAAAATATGTCAAAGTTTAAAAGATTCCTTCTTATATATTCAGGAATACTCGCAGCTGCCATGATTATATGCTGGAGTGTTCTTTATGTATTTATCAAAGATTATGAGCAGGGTAGGCCGACATATGCAATGGATAAAATAACAAAGAAGTTTACTGCAGATAATGTTGAAAAGCTTCTTAACGACAGCGGTGTAAAAGCTAATGAATTTGAGACGAATGAGAAAGTTGCAGAGTATCTTAAAGGAAAACTTGGCACTGAGCAGATTACATATAAAAAGAAAAACAGGGAATATTCAGAATCAAATCCTGTATATGTAGTGTATGCCGGTGATACAGCAATAGCAAAAGTATCGCTTCAGGAAGATGGAAAAAACGGCTTCAAATTTACAAAGTGGAAGCTTGGAAGCATTTCATTTGACGATTATTCAGACAAATCAACAAACAATGCTATTACTATCAGTGCACCTAAGGGAAGCAAAGTCTCAATTAATGGCGTGGAGGTAAGTGACAACTATATAAAACAGGATGATGTGGAATTTTCGCCATGTAAACATGTTGCTTCTTATGTTTCAGAGCCTTTAAGAACAATCTATGAAGTGTCAGGACTTATTGCAAAACCTGAAATTAAAGCAGAGATGTCCGGAAACCAGCTTGAGATTACAAATAAAAATAATGCGTATACAATAGAATATCCTCAGGATGAAGAATTGCTTTCGCAGATGAAAGATGATATTATGGGTATTGCAAGAAATTACGGCAAGTACATAATAAACAGAGGAAGTCTCAGCTCACTTACAAAACGTATGGTTGGATATGCCAATGAATATATGAGTGATATTCCGGCTGTATGGGCTTATCTTTATGGAAAAACATATACATATGAATTTAATAATGAGAATATTTCAAATTTCAGAAAGTATTCAGATAACTGCTTCTCATGTGATGTTTACTATGATTTATATGTAGACTGGAAAGATGGCAATAAAACATACAATACATCAGTAACATATACTTACGTAAAGACAAATGGTGCATGGTATGTAGCAGATTTTATACTTAATTAGTAAAGGGGCAGCAGGGAATTCCTGCTGCCTTGTGCTTTCTTGTTTAAAACATGAAAAAATGTGAAAGGCTTGATACTAATGGCAGAAAATAAAAAAAGAAACTTTCTTGTTCATGGCGGAATTCTGGCGATGGCCGGAATTATAGTAAGAATCATAGGAATGTTTTACAGAATTCCACTTATGAACATAATAGGCAGTGAAGGTAATGGTATTTACAGTGTTGCATATAATATATACAATATAATGCTTGTTTTGTCGTCATATGGACTACCGATGGCGGTTTCAAAGCTTATTTCAGCAAGATTTATAACGAAACAGTATAAGAATGCGGCACAGGTGTTCAGATGTTCGTTGACAGTATCAATATGTACAGGTGGTGCTGCGGCACTTATTCTGTTTTTTGGTGCAGGAGTAATTGAAAAATTATACAGAGGTGTTCCGGGACTTGCAATTCCGTTAAGAGTTCTTGCTCCGACAATATTCCTTGTTGCCATAATGGGCGTTATGAGAGGATTTTATCAGGGCCAGGGAACAATGATTCCAACGGCTGTTTCACAGCTTGTAGAGCAGATTATGAATGCTGTAGTAAGTATCCTTGCAGCATATTTGCTTACAAGTGCATATAAGAATTCCGTGGAGACAGCTGCATATGGAGCAGCCGGTGGAACAATGGGTACTGCATTTGGTGCATTATCAGGACTTATACTTCTCGTAGTAATATATATTCTGTACAGACCTACATTCAGGCGGATGATAAAAAAGGACAAAGTAAGTTCTGTACATTCTGATAAAGATGTATACAAAACAATTATTATAACTATGATTCCTATAATACTTGGACAGACACTATATCAGATTAGTGCGGTTATAGATGATGCCATGTTTTCTAATATTATGGTTGGAAGAAACATATCATCAAATATAAAAGCAGATTTAGGCAATTTCAGTTCAAGCTACAGCTTGTTAATAGGAATTCCGCAGGGTGTTGCATCAGCAATGTCGGCTTCAATGCTTCCGAGCATTGTAGCATCATATACACAGGGGGATAATGCGTCTGTTAAAGATAAGATAGCACAGACAATAAAGACAAATATGTTTATAGCAATACCATCATTTGTCGGACTTGTAACGCTTGGAAAGCCGATTATACAGCTTTTATTTTCGAGATATAACAGCACACAGGGTGCCATGATGCTTAAAATAGGTGCAATTGCTGTAGTGTTTTATACACTTGCAACTGTTACAAGTTCTGCATTACAGGGAATTGACAAAATGAATGTTCCGGTAAAACATTCACTTATCTCACTTGTTGTTCATATTGTGCTTGTCTATTTTATGCTTAGATGGTCAAGACTTGGAATTTATGGTATAGTAATCGGAAATGCATCATTTCCAATATTAATTTTCATATTGAATTTAAAGTCTCTTAAAGAATATATTGATTATGACCTGGAATATATCAGGACATTTCTGATACCGTTATGCTGTTCTGTTATAATGGGAATAGCTGTAAGCCTGACATATAAACTGTTGTATAGTGTATGTCATATTAATATAGTTGCACTTATGTGTGCGTTTGTTGTAGCGGGAGTAACATATTTCGGAACGATATTTTTGCTTAAAAAGAAAGGTAAATATTAATTATGTTATGTGAGAATTGTAATGAAAATGAGGCAACATTTCATTATACTGAAGTTGTAAACGGAATTATGACGCAGCATCATCTTTGCAGCGAGTGTGCAGCAAAAATGGGACTTACAGGTTTTGCCGAGTCACCTTCTGCTGATTTTCCTTTTGCAAGACTTCTTACAGGACTGCTTGCGGCGTCAAACAGAAGTACGCAGGAGCAGGATAATCCTATGATGAATGTGAAATGTCCCAAGTGCGGCATGAAATATCAGGAGTTTATCCGCATAGGTAAATTCGGCTGTGCGGACTGTTATGATGTTTTTGGACCGCTTATAGAAGATAATATAAAAAAATTACATGGAAGCGTTGAACACAAAGGGAAAAAATCAAACAAAACAGCACAGCATGGAAATGACCTGCTTGATGAGATAGCTGTACTCAATGCAAAATTAAAAGAGGCAGTTGAACTGGAAAATTTTGAAGATGCTGCCCATTACCGTGATGAGATAAAAAAGCTGAAAGAAGGTGGCGGTAATGCTTAGATGGTTTGAGACGAACGGAAAAGAAAGTGATGTTGTAATATCAAGCCGTGTCAGGCTGGCAAGGAATGTGAAAAAATATAATTTTTCACTGAAACTTACTGAAAATGATGCTGTAAAGATGATAGATGAACTTAGTGAGGCAATAAACAGTCTTGATATAGTAAAAGATTACAGTAGCTATAATTTCAAAACGCTTGATGAATATCAGAAACAGGCTATGAAGGAAAGACATGTTATAAGCAATTTTCTTTTAGGACAGAAGCAGGCGGCGGGATTTGTTTCAAAAGATGAAGATATATCAATAATGCTTAATGAAGAAGACCATATCAGAATTCAGGCATATGCTCCGGGAATGGATATGGAGAAGGCGTTTGAACTTGCAGATAAAGTTGATGATGCTATAGATTCAGTGACGGATTATGCTTTTGATGAGAAGTATGGTTATCTTACAACATGTCCGTCAAATGTCGGAACGGGAATGAGAGCTTCATATATGCTTCATCTCCCGGCATTGGCAGGAAATAACAGGATATCCGGACTTGCATCAGAAGTTGGCAGATTTGGGCTTGTATTAAGAAGCGTATATGGTGACGGTTCAAAAAATTATGGGGATATATATAAACTCTCCAACCAGATTACGCTGGGTGTTTCTGAAAAAGAAATAATAGATAACCTCACACATATTGCGAATCAGATTATAAGCCAGGAAAGAACGCTTAGAAAACAATATGTACTTAACAAAAGATTAAGTGCTTCAGATATAGCATATCGTTCATATGGTGTTTTAAGATATGCAAGAAAACTGTCACTTAACGATGCAATGTTATTGCTTTCGCAGATAAGGCTGGGACTCGCACAGGGGCTTATCGGGACTGATATGGAAAATGAATTCTGTGTTTATCAGCTTATGATAGGCGTAATGCCTGCGAATCTTGCATTGATGGATGACAGTGATATGTCACCTGAAGAAATTGAAGAATACAGGGCAAAATTTATAAGAGATAATCTTCCTGTTATACGATGACTGATATATAATAAAATTAAGTTTAATGAAAGGATGTATATATGCAGAGCAGATTTACAAAAAAAGCACAAGAAGCACTAGACCATGCGTCAGAGGCGGCAGTTATGCTCGGACATAGTTATATTGGCTCAGAGCATCTGCTTATAGGCCTTATACAGACAGAAGAATGTCTTGCTTCGGCTGTGCTTGCTGAATATGATGTTACAGATGAAAAAATAATAAATCTTGTATACCAGCTTATAGCACCTGAAGGTGCAGTCGGAGTAAAAGAGCCGACAGGATATACACCGAGAGTACGCCGTATACTTGAAAATTCGGCGAAGGAAGCTATACGATTTAAAGCTGACCTGATTGGAACAGAACATATTCTTATTTCAATAATAAAAGAATCAGAGTGCGTGGCTGCAAGGCTTCTCAATACGATAGGTGTAAATATCAAAAAATTATATGTTGATATCCTTATTGCAATGGGAGAAGATGCTAACAGCTACAAGGAAGATTTTCACAGCAAAACAAAGAAAGGAAAAACTTCTACACAGACACTTGACCAGTACAGCAGGAATTTGACAGAGCTTGCAAGACAGGGAAAACTTGACCCTGTAATAGGAAGAGAAGAAGAGATTAACAGAGTTATACAGATTCTTAGCAGACGTACAAAAAATAATCCATGTCTTATTGGTGAACCCGGAGTCGGAAAAACAGCAATAGCGGAAGGTCTTGCAGCAAAAATAATAGAGGGAAATGTTCCTGAAACTATAAAAGACAAGCGTCTTCTTACACTTGATTTGTCAGGAATGGTTGCCGGCTCAAAATACAGAGGCGAATTTGAGGAGAGAATCAAAAAAGTTATCAGTGAAGTGAAAGCTGCCGGAAATATACTTTTGTTCCTTGATGAACTTCATACAATAATAGGTGCAGGCGGTGCAGAAGGTGCTATAGATGCATCAAATATTTTAAAACCGTCGCTTGCGAGAGGTGAAATACAGCTTATAGGTGCAACAACTCTTGAGGAATACAGAAAATATATAGAAAAAGATGCTGCTCTTGAACGCCGTTTCCAGCCTGTAAAAGTAGAAGAACCTACAGAAGAAGAGGCAATTCAGATTCTTATGGGTCTTCGTGGCAAATATGAGGAACATCATAATGTAACTATTGATGATAAAGCAGTTGTAGCTGCTGTAAAACTTTCAAAAAGATATATCAATGACAGGTTTCTTCCAGATAAAGCGATAGACCTTATTGATGAAGCATCTTCAAAGACAAGGCTTAAAGCATATGTCATGCCTGATAACATCAAGAAACTTGAAGAAGAAATTAAGAAACTTGATGAGAAGAAAGAAGAGGCAATTAAAAATGAGGCCTATGAGGAAGCTGGAGAAGTAAAAAAACAGCAGACAAAGAAAAAAGAAAAACTTGCAAAACTTATGCATGACTGGGAAGAAAAAAGAAATGGTGCATGTCTTAATGTCGGAGAAGAAGAAATTGCAGATGTAGTATCTTCATGGACAAAAATACCTGTATCAAAGATTGCAGAGGCAGAATCAGAGCGTCTTATGAAACTCGAAGAGACACTTCACAAACGGGTAATAGGTCAGGATGAAGCAGTAAGTTCAATAGCAAGAGCTATAAGAAGAGGCAGAGTTGGCCTTAAAGACCCTGACAGGCCAATTGGTTCATTCCTTTTCCTCGGACCTACAGGCGTTGGAAAAACTGAACTTTCAAAAGCTCTTGCAGATGCAATGTTTGGAAGCGAGGAAGCACTTATACGAGTTGATATGTCTGAATTTATGGAAAAGCATACAGTCTCAAAGCTCATAGGTTCGCCTCCGGGATATGTAGGATATGATGAGGGCGGCCAGCTTTCTGAAAAAGTACGCAGAAATCCATATTCGGTAGTTTTATTTGATGAGGTTGAAAAAGCACATCCTGATGTATTTAACGTGCTTTTACAGGTACTTGATGACGGGCATATCACAGACTCAACAGGAAGAGTTGTTGATTTCAAAAATACTGTAATAATAATGACGTCCAATGCCGGTGCCCAAAATATTGTGCAGCCTAAAACACTTGGCTTTGCTTCTGTTACAGATGAAAAAGAACGTCATGAAAATATGAAAACAAAGGTTATGGATGAAGTCAAGAGACTGTTCAAACCTGAATTTATCAACAGAATTGATGAAATCATAGTGTTCCATGCACTTAACAAGGAACAGATTGGAAGTATTGTTGACATTATGATTGCGAAAGTTAATAAGCGTATAATGGAACAGATGAAAATTTCCATTGAGCTTAATGATGAAGCAAAGAAATATATAGTTGACAAAGGATACGATGAAAAGTACGGTGCAAGACCATTGAGAAGAACGATACAGAATGATATAGAAGATGCACTTGCAGAAAAGATTCTTGAGGGAACTGTAAAACAGGGAAACAGGGTACTTGTATCAGTAAAAGATGGAAAATTACATTTTTCACTAAAAAGAGGCATTAATAAATAAAAAATGCTGGCATATTTCGACATGTTATTGTATAATATGCTTATCGTTGATACGTGAATACGGAAACAATTATAATATACATTTAGGAGGACACACAGATGTCAGTAGTTAATGAGTTGATTCGTTCAGAACAGGATGGAACACTTAGTTTTGGTAATTATTTGCTTGAAACAAAGTCAAAGTTATCAGATTTTGAACATGGCGGAGACATGTATAAAGTTAAAACTTATAATGAGATTACAAAACTCGAGAAAAATGGTTCATTTGTATACGAATCTGTACCCGGAACAGCAGTTAATAATTTTCAAGCATCTGCTGATGGAGTAAAGTTTGAAGTCGAAGGAAAAGAAGATGCACAGATTACGCTCGAACTTGAAGAGGGTGCATCATATGCTATTTCAATTGATGGCGGGGATGCCGGAACAATGACAACAAATATGGGCGGAAAGCTTGTGCTTTCTGTTGAATTCACAGATAACAAAGGTGTTTCGGTAGAAGTAAAGAGAGCATAGATTTAATAATGCAAAATTTGGATGGAAGCAGTGAATTGCTGCTTCCATATTTAATATAAAAAATATAAAGTAAAAAAATAAATTACCTAGAAAAACAAAGAAGACTGAATTGTCTTATAGCATCATGATTTAGTTTTCTTAGTAAAAAAGGAGTATTTGATGGCAAAATCTAGAACAACAGCATTCTTTTGCAAGGAATGTGGATATGAGTCTGCAAAATGGTCAGGGCAGTGTCCGTCATGCAAAGCGTGGAATACATTTGTTGAAGAGCCGGTGGTAAAAGAAAAAAATGTTAAAGGTATTGTAAATATTAATGCAAAATATCATGAAACAGCAGGAGTAAAAAAGGCTGCCCCTGTTCGCCTGTCATCGGTTACTGCAGCTGATACTGACAGAATAAAAACAGATATATGTGAACTTGACAGGGTTCTTGGCGGAGGAATAGTGGAAGGCTCACTTGTTCTTGTCGGAGGTGATCCCGGAATAGGAAAATCCACATTACTATTACAGATGTGTTACAATCTTGCAAAAAATGGTAACAGCGTATTATACATTTCGGGAGAAGAGTCACTTGGCCAGATAAAACTTAGAGCACAGAGAGTGGGCGAAGCTTCTGATAATCTTATGGTGCTTTGTGAAACAAGTCTTGACACAATAGAGAATGTCCTTGAGAATGTGAAACCACAGATTGTTGTGATTGATTCAATACAGACAATGTACCGTGAAGAGGTTGGTGCTGCACCGGGCAGCGTCTCACAGGTAAGAGAGACAACAGCTGTTCTTATGCAGCTTGCAAAAGGTCTTAATATTTCAATATTTATTGTTGGACATGTGACAAAAGAAGGCGTTGTAGCAGGACCCAGAATGCTTGAACATATGGTTGATACAGTTTTATACTTTGAGGGCGATAAAAATGCCGCATACAGGATTTTACGAAGCGTAAAGAACAGATTTGGTTCAACTAATGAAATAGGCGTATTTGAAATGCGTCAGGAAGGGCTTGCTGAAGTTGCCAATCCATCTGAATATATGCTTACGGGAAGACCAGAGGAAGCGTCCGGCTCTGTTGTTGTGTGCCTTCTTGAAGGAACTAGACCGATTCTTGTGGAAATACAGGCACTAGTCTGTGATTCTAACTTTGGAATGCCAAGAAGAACAGCTGCAGGGGCTGATTACAACCGTGTGAATCTTCTTATGGCTGTACTTGAAAAAAGGGCGGGAATTCATCTTTCGGGAAGCGATGCATATGTGAATATAGCAGGTGGAATGAAGGTAAATGAACCTGCTATGGATCTGGGGATAGTGATGGCACTTGTCAGCAGTTTCAGGAATCGGCCGATGATGGAAAATACGATTGTTTTCGGCGAAGTAGGACTTGCAGGAGAAGTTCGTGCTGTAAGCCAGCCGCAGATAAGAATAAATGAGGCAGTTAAGCTTGGGTTTGGAAATTGTATACTTCCGCAGGTGTGCTTGAAAAATATTAAGAAAACTGATAAAATAAATCTTATAGGTATTAGCAGTGTTAAAGATGCGGTTAAGCTGATATAAGAACGATATTTAGTTTATGGAAAGACAAAGGAGGGGCTTTTGTGGAAAATCAGAATGACAATACTGAAATGATAAAAAATCTGACAAACATACTTGAAGGATTAGATAATTCACAGGAACAGCTTGAAAAAAATGCATTTGACGTGATTAATTCGTCTGATACTTCACTTAATCTTGTAAAAGAGAGTATAGGCAGTGTCGAAGAAATACTTGAAATGATAGATAATCTCAACAAAATAGTATCTGAGACATCTGGTAGAATCAATGAGTTAAAAGAATTATCCGGCAAAATAGAAGAATTTGCAGCAGTTATAAGCAACATTTCCAATAAAACAAACATACTGTCTCTTAATGCATCTATAGAAGCAGCAAGAGCAGGGGAACATGGAAGGGGATTTGCTGTAGTGGCAAGTGAAGTACGTAATCTTGCAGCACAGTCAGCAAAATCATCAAAAGAAATAACTGATACCATAGCACAGGTTCAGACTTCAGTTAGTGAGACAGTTGATGCCATGACAAATGTATATGACAATGCAGTTGCCCAAAAACATAAGGCAGATTCTGTAGGACAGGTGCTTCATAAAGTTGTTGATGCAGCATATGCAGCCAATGAGGTTGCAAGAAATATTGAAAATGAAATTGCATATCAAAGAGAAATAACAGATGAGGCAAGAGGTGCAATTGGTCTTAAATAGTTAATAACATTTAAGATTACATTAAAAATGAATTGAATTTGAATTGTTTAATTAAATATAAATGCATAATTTTGAAAAATTATGTAATTGGCTGTCTGAAATATCTAGAGTTTTTGTTTTGGTATCTAGTGCTTTTACCTTAATAGAGACACTAGATATTGTAGTCTGACCTGTTAATTACAAAAAAGTCAAAAAAAGTTAAAAAAAATCAAAAAAAGGTGTTGACATATATAACCTCAGGTG